>Ga0247804_10000003_pt1 | contig 276218 bp, 244 predicted proteins | sample UWRJL029104C1_FD_181142 | JGI IMG/M metagenome (GOLD analysis project Ga0247804, IMG submission 181142) | Plant litter microbial communities from Arlington Agricultural Research Station in Wisconsin, United States - UWRJ-L029-104C-1 | ecosystem: Environmental > Terrestrial > Plant litter >... | reverse complement strand
TAGATAACTATCATCGGCTTTCTTTTGAGTATGCAGTATCTTAGTATGCAGTAAACAGTATAGATTTATTACTTTTTACTTACTACTTATAACTAAAAAATATGTCAGCTCCATTTCTCATACACTTACCACAATTCGAAGGTCCATTTGATTTACTTCTATTTTTTATTGAAAGAGATGAGCTGAGCATTAATGATATTCCAATTTTTAAAATTACAACAGATTTTTTAGATTACATTAAACATCTGGAAAGATTAAATATTGAAGTAGCAAGTGAGTTTATTTTAGTTGCCGCAACTTTGATGCGTATTAAAGCAAAAATGTTGTTGCCAAGAAAAGAAATGGACGAGCAAGGAAATGAGATCGATCCGCGTGAAGAATTGGTGCAACAACTTTTGGAATACAAACGTGTGAAAGAAGTGGTAGAAGCTTTTAAAGATTTAGAAGCAAACCGTTCTTTAAAATATGCTCGTGGCAACCAGAAAAAAGAAGTAGATAACTTAATAAAATTGTTGGCTGATGAAGCGGAACTTGAAACGATCACGCTTTTCAAATTGCTGAAAGCATATCAGCGTACGATGGAAAAGTACAAAAACAAAACAGAAAAAGTTGTACATAAAGTGGATGCTTATAAATTCTCTATTGAAAGTGAAAGAGAGAAATTAGCAGAATTTATAAAAAATAAAACGAAAGCATCTTTCTCAGAGATCTTCGAAAAATGCGAAAGCAAAATACACGCAGTTTTTATTTTCTTAGGAATGTTAGAACTAATTCAACAACAAATTGTTTCTATCGTTATTGGTGAAGGCAATAATAATTTTTGGCTCACTACTGATGTTGTTGATTAATTAATTCACTCATTTATCGTATGATTTTAAAACAACTCATTGTTGCTGGTTTACTTTTTATTACGATAATTTTTTCGTCTTCAAAATCATTTAGTCAAACAGAATGGAAAGGTGCGGTTGGCGCACGCTTTGGCTATGGAATCGGAATCACCGGAATTTATATGTTTGACCAGCGAAATGGTCATGGTTTAGAATTTTTACTGCGTTATGGTTATCATGGTTTGATCCTGAACAAACCAGGTGCGCATATTCAGGTATTATACGAAAAGCATTGGGAAATTGGCAGACGTGTTCGTGGATTTACTGCATATGTTGGCGCCGGACCAGCTATTGGTTTTGGTAAAAAAATCAGTGAATCTAAACAAACCTATTTTGCTTTAGGCTTATCGCCTATTGTTGGTTTGGATTATACAACACAACAATTACGAATTCCATTAATTTTAGCATTAGATTATAAACCAACCTTGCATGGTGATTTTCCAATTACAGGTAATGGAGAAAAACCAAGTGCTAATTTTTCCTATTACGAAATTGCTTTTAGTGTGAGAATTGGAATCGGAAAATAGAAACTACAAACCTCTGATCTTTGCTCTAAGCGCATCTTTCAAATCTTCGCCGCAACACATGCGCGTTACTTTTTGAGAAACATTGGTTTTATAGCTTGCGTGATTATTATAGTATTGCTTGCAGGTTGGGCATTTCTCAATTGCTTCCAATAACTGACGCTCAGCGTGCCTGTTTAATTCGCCGTCTAACAATAAAGAGATATCAGCAATTAAATCTTTACAATTATGTGGTGGATATTGTGTACGGTGCATACGATCTATTTTTTATAACCCATTTTTTCTGCATACTCTTTCAAGCTTTCTTTAAGCATGTTTCGAGCTCTATGCAATCTGGAACGTACTGTTCCTATTGGTATATCAATTATTTTAGCAATTTCTTCGTATGTAAATCCTTCTATATCACATAAAAGAATCACAGTTTTAAAATCTATCGGCAACCTGTTGAGTGCAATGGTAATTTCATCGCCTAACATTCCATCAAAAATATCTTCACGCAAATCAAAAGCAACACCACCTTTATCTTCATCTGCATCCTGATAAGCTATAATGTCTTCATAATCTACTTTCGTCGGTTCTTTCTTCTTCTTACGATAATCATTGATGAAGCCGTTTTTCAGAATCTTAAACAACCATGCTTTCGCATTAGTTCCTGAATCGAAAGAATGTATGAAACGAAATGCTTTCATAAAAGTTTCCTGCACTAAATCATTCGCATCAGCTTCGTTATATGTTAAATGGTAAGCAAAATTATACAACGCATCTGCGTGCGGCAGCAATTCCTGCTCAAAAATTTCTTCTTTATTTAAAATCGGTTCTGTTGACACTGTGGTCATAAAGTTAATAATATTTTAGATAGATAAACGCTAAATTTGTGTAGTTAGTTCCACGAAAGCATTAAGTAACAAGTAATAAGCAATAAGATTTTTAGTAAAACAAACATAAAATATGCATTCACATCTATTCTGATTCTGTGGATAGCTGGTTTATTTTTTTCAAATGCATTGAAAAGTATTGCAAGTGTTACCTTGGCTTTTGGTTTTCTTTTTATACCAAACTGGAAAACTGAATTAAAAATTTTAATAAAAAACAGACTTTTTCAATCGGTTATTTTAATAGCCATTCTGTATATTTTATCTGTTATTGTAAGCGAAAATTTTTCTTTCTACATACTCAGTGTTAAAGAAAAAATCCTTTATTTATTTGTTCCTATAAGCATGTATTGCTTATTAATTACCGACAAACAAAAACTGTTTGGCAAATTTTTGTTTGGTGCTTGTTCTTTAATACAAGCTATTTTTGCAATTCTATTTTTTATACAACATAAAACAGAAACCGAATATTTATATAGTATTGGAAAAGTATTACCGGTTATAAAAATACAACACGTGCAGATTGCTGTACTAATTTCATTTACTACTATCATGATGATTTCAGTATTGTTTTCTAAAACCAACAAATGGATAAAAATAAGTTCGTTTATTACTTCATTTTGTTTAATTATTTTTCTGCACATCTTCGCCGTTCGCACAGGAATTGTGTTGTTATATGTAATGATGATTTTATACTTAGGTTTAAAATTAATTGAGTTTAAAAAATGGAAAATGTTAGCAATTGTTGTTATATTATTTCCGATTTTAATTTTTACTTTTTATCAAAATTCTACCACATTAAAAAGCAAAATAAGTTACATGAAATACGATATTTTGCAGTTTAAGAATCATGATAAAAATGCGTTTCAATATTCAGATTCAAGAAGATTAAATTCTATAAAAATAGGTATAGAAATAGCAAATAAATACCCATTTTTTGGTTGCGGTATTGGTGATATAAAAGATGAATGTGCTAAAATTTATAAAGAAGAAAATTCATCTGCAGAAAGTAAATTTTATTATTTACCACATAGTCAATACGTATATTTTATTAGTTGTTTCGGATATTTATTTGGTTTTATTTTAATCATTTGCTTTATCTATCCTGTTGTGTATTTTGCAAAACAAAAAAATTATCTGCTAACAACATTATATAGTGGTTTATTGATCTTTGGAATTTGGGATGCCTTTTTAGGTACATTATTTGGCAACAGCATCTACTTATTTTTAATAGGAATTGGATTATCAAAAAATGATCACAGTATTACACATTAACACCAGTATAAGTTGGCGTGGTGGCGAACAACAACTGGCTTATTTAATCCAAAATAAGCTTGCAAAGAATATTGTATTTTGTAAAGAAAATTCTGAGTTAGAAAAATATTGCCGCGATAAAAAAATAACTTGTTTTAGTTTTAAAAACCTTATAAATTTTTTGTGGAAACTAAATAAAATTATTACTTCAAACAAAATAAATATCATTCATCTGCACGATAGCAACGCGCATACAAATTGGTATATTTTTAAACAATTTACCAACAATAATATTCCGGTTGTGTTGCATAGACGTGTTGCATTTCAGAAATCTGATAATTATTTTTCCTGGAAAAAATACAATGATGAAAATATCAAAAAAGTTATCTGCATTTCAGAAGCTGTAAAAACTGAAACTGAGAAAATAATTGATGATAAAAATAAAATAGTTGTTATACATTCTGCTATAGATACAAGTATGAGATTTGCAGAAAAACCAGGCAATAATATTCCTAAAATTATAACAACGGCAGCATTAACTAAAGAGAAAAATTTGTTTGATTTTATTGATATTGCTGAGCAGGTTTTAAAAAATAAAAATGCACACTTTTACATTTTTGGTGAAGGACAATTAAAGGATGAATTACAAGAATATATCAATTATAAAAAACTACAGGAACAGGTTTTTTTGAAAGGTTTTGTAAAAGATATAAACCGGCAATTATACCAATATGATTTGTTTTTGTTTACTTCAACAAGTGAAGGTTTAGGAACTTCTATATTAGATGCCATGCTGCAAAAAGTTCCGATAGTAAGTAGTAATTATAATGCCGCAAAAGAAATAATTGAAGACGGAAAAACTGGTTTTATTTATAAAGATGTTGATGACGCAGCCGAATTAATAGAAAAATTACTTACGACTTACGACTTACAATTTACGACTATCACAAATGCTTGTAAATTTGTGCAAAGGTTTGATATAAAAATCATGCAAGAAAAAATACTTGATACTTATAACTTAATACTAACTACTGTATGAACATTGGTCTTTATTTCGGTTCTTTCAACCCAATTCATGTTGGTCATTTGTTGGTTGCCACGCACATTCGTGAAGCTGCACAATTAGATGAAATATGGTTTGTAGTTTCGCCGCAGAATCCATTTAAAATAAATACAGAAATGGCTAACGAAAACCATCGGTTAGAAATGGTAAAAATAGCTATTAAAAATGTTTCTTTTTTCTCTGCCGTTAATATAGAATTTAATTTGCCGAAACCTTCTTATACGTACATCACTTTACAAGAACTTACAAACCATTTTCCTGAGAATAAATTCCATCTTATAATTGGTGAAGATAATGTTGCTAAATTCCAAGAATGGAAAGAAGCAGCTTGGATTCAAGCTAATTTTAAAACGCTTATTTATAATAGAGAAAAAAGTAATTCTCAATTCTCAATTCTCAATTCTCAATTCTATTCGCTTCCAATGTTTAATATTTCTTCGACGGAAATAAGATTAAGAATAAAAAACAAGCAATCCATAAAGTACTTCGTAGTAGAAAACGTGGAACAGTTTATTGAGTTTCACAAGCTTTATTACTAAAATTAGAGTTATGCACATCAATGTTAGCTTTGATTCAAAACACCTTATTTTATTGAGTGATTTACCAACATTAGTTTATGTTCAAAATTTGTAATTTATGTGAATGAATGTTGGCAATATATTCTATCCACAAATTAAAAAACCTCTGTAAAATAAGTTCCACCAACAATAGCACTTATTAAATATTTAGACACACAAAATCGGAACTAACACACAAAAATCTTCGTTAAAAGTATACACAATCAACTATGGATAAAGTTCTTCTTAATTGTGAATGAATGACTATTTTAATGAATTTAAGAATTGATAAAGAGCTATTAAATAATACTTTACACGAAAAACAAAAAAGAATAAAATCATGTGAATAGTTTGTTGATAAACATTAGTTCTAAGAAACTAATCTAAAAATTATCATTAACTATAAAACATTTATCAACGAATTCACACAGGTATATAATAGTAATAAAAAAAGATTTTTAAATACTTATTTATAATAATATACCAACTAGCTTGTCTTAAAAAAAATTAGTTCCGAGTGTTCGGAATTAGAAAAATGAAATTACCTTTGAATTCCAAAACAATCGAAAAATTTATAAAAATGGCAGAAGTAATCGACTTAAAAGAAAAAATTTCACAACTGGACGAAATCGGTTTTTTGGATATTGACATTGATCCTACTTTGGATTTATTTGCCGAAATTGAAAAATTAAAAAAAGAAAAAAACGCAATTTTGCTGGCGCATTATTACCAGGAAGCCGACATTCAGGACATTGCAGATTTTATCGGCGATTCGCTGCAGTTGGCACAAAAAGCACAAAGCACCAACGCAGATATTATTTTATTTGCCGGTGTTCATTTCATGACAGAAACAGCAAAAATTTTAAATCCTGCAAAAAAAGTTTTGTTACCGGATCTACTCGCAGGTTGTTCTTTGGCTGATAGTTGTCCACCGGAAGAATTTTCCGCTTTCAAAAAAAAATTTCCCGGCTACGCAGTGATTTCTTACATCAATTGTACAGCAGAAATTAAAGCTCTGAGCGATTATATTTGCACGAGTTCGAATGCAGAATTTATTGTAAATGCTGTTCCAAAAGATCAGGGAATTATTTTCGCGCCTGACAAAAATTTAGGTGCATATTTATCAAAAAAATTAAACCGTGAAATGGTTTTGTGGAATGGCTCTTGCATGGTGCACGAAATTTTTTCTTTAGAAAAGATCGCGAAATTAAAAGAGAAACATCCAAATGCAAAAATGATCGCACATCCTGAATGTGAAGCGGCAGTATTAGAATTAGCAGATTATATTGGCTCTACGACAGGTTTATTGAAATACACGCAAACCGACGAAGCACAGGAATATATTGTAGCAACAGAAACCGGAATTTTGCACAAGATGCAGGAAGCTTCACCGAACAAAACATTTATTCCTGCACCACCAAATAATGCATGCGCATGTAATGATTGTCCACACATGAAACGCAACACTTTAGAAAAAATTTATTTGGCTTTAAAGTACGAATTACCGGAATTATTAATGGACGAAGACTTACGTATCAAAGCAAAAATACCGATGGACAGAATGCTGGAAATTAGCGCAAATGCCGGTTTAAAAGGGTAGATTTATTTAAGGTCTCAAAATTTCGTTTTATATTTACTCAATACTTTAAACTATGAAATACTTATTTTCTCTTATAATTTTAATTACAGGAATTTCTTTGCATGCGCAAAATCCAACTATTCCAAATGGAACAAACGAAAGATATATTGAAGTAAAAGTTGCTGATACCATTTTGGTAAATCCTGATCTGATCACTTTGATAGTTTCTTCAGAAAAAAAAGAAAGTAAAGGAATGTGGAATTCAGATGACGACGAAAGCGATGAAAATACAGAAGAAGCTGAACGAAAAAAATCGAATGAACTTATTCAAAAGAAAAAACAAATTGAAGCGGTCTTAAAAAAGAACAACGTGACATTTAAGTTTCATGAAAAAAAAGAAGACAAATCTTTATTTAGTAAAGATCTTGGTTTGTATGATAATGCTTACGAAGTAGAATTGAAAAACGAAACGCAGGTGGAAAAAGTAAAAAAAGAATTAAGCGAAATAAAAGATGTAACTGCTGCTGTTACCGGTTCTAAAATTGCTGATAAAGAAAAATACGAATTACAACTGATAGATAAATTAATGAAAAAAGCAGAACGCGAAGCAACAGCTATTGCTAAAGCTATGAACGTTACTTTAGATAAGCCATTGAATGTATCTAACCAAAGTGCGAGCGACATATATTCATCTATGTTTAATAATCCGGAAAGTATGGGTGGACTTGGTTCTGTTTTTTCTATGATGGGAAATATGTTTAAAGGAGCCACGCAACAAAGCACACAAGTATCTGTTTCAAAATCATTAGTTGTTAGATATTCTATAAAATAAATATTATGCTTAATAAATTCAGTACAGATTACGGGTTACTTATTATTCGTTTAGGAATTGGAATAATGTTCATGCTGCATGGTTATCCGAAACTTTTAGGTGGCACAGAAACCTGGTCGCAGATCGGTGCTTCCATGGGAAATATTGGTATTCATTTTGCGCCAACATTTTGGGGTTTTATGGCTGCTTTCGCTGAGTTTGTCGGTGGCTTTTGTTTAGTTATAGGCTTCTTATTTCGACCGGCTTTGGCAATGCTTATCTTCACCATGTTTATTGCGGTTTTGATGCATTACACAAATGGCGATGGCATGAAAGGATATTCACATGCTTTAGAAAGTGCGTTTGTTTTTATTGGTTTATTTATTTCCGGACCTGGAAAATATGCTTTGAAAATTGTTCGAAGATAATTATTAATCATTACAATTTGTTCGCTTAAAACAGCACAGCAGATTACTTATAATTTTTCTCTTTTGCTGCTTTTATTTCTTCAAAAGCAACCAACATTTCTGAGCTGAATCTAAAATCATTTTTCCACCAGGTAACAAAAGACGAAATAATTATTAATTCAAAAATACCAATAGCAAAAGAGCTGTTACCGCCAATTAACATTGCCAAAATGCCACCAATACCAATTACTGATATTAAAAAAACAGCCACTTTTATTTTACTAATTGGTCTTTGTCCATCTACTTTTCCGGTTCTACCATTTACTGTAAATCGATAAGCTATATCGTTGTATTTATATGCGCTTATCCAAATTGGAAAAAGTGTGTGCTTAAAAGTAATATTTCGATAAACAGGATTCATTTCGTTGATACGTTGTTTATCGCCACCAATATCATCACAAATGGTATCTCTAATTTCTGATTCCATAATTTGCTTTGCCATAGGCAAGCCTTCTTTTACATCAATCTGGTAACATTCTGTTTGAAAACCACTTAAATAAGCTTCGTTAAAAGCTTCTAAATTTTTATTGTCCCAAGGCTCAAGTCGGCGTGTATTTTCTTGTGGTAAAGAGTGACTTGCCAATACACAAACATCATCAAAAACATTAGAAACACTACCAGAAACATCAGTCCAACGTGTTTTAGTAGTCGAATTTCCTTTAGAATCTCTTGACTGATAATTGTCGCCACGTTCACCTTCGTAGGTACAATATGATTTTGCATCATAAGTCCAATATGGCATATAAACACCATTTATTTTCTCAGAAATAGAACTTCGTTTTACTAAATCATTCGGCGCAAACCAAAGCGATTTCAACCATTTATCAAAAGCATTATTTGCAATTGTTTTTTCTACCTTAAATGGTAAAATATATTTTGGTTTTATTATGGTTGATGTTGTACCATTTACAATTACTAACGGCGATGCACAAAACACACAATCATCTGATGTGATATTTGGTTTTAATGTAGTGGTTGCACCGCAGTTTTTGCAATTTACAGTTGCAATTGTTTGCTTTTCTTCAGTTACAATTTGGTTTGCAATAAATTTTTCAAAATCAATTTCTTCTATTTTAAAAGATGATTTCTTTTTTTTAATCTCATTTTGCGCACCACAATATTGGCAGGCAAGCTTTTGCGCGCCAGGTGCAAAATGCAATAGAGCACCACAATCTTTACAGTTTAAATCGTGACTTATATTTTTATTCTCTGTGAAAGAATCGTTCATTTTATAGAAGTTTACTATTTGCAAATTCGATTGCAAACAATTTAAAATATGGACTTGTTTTTATTAAAAAAAGACTTGAAAGGTTTTTAAAACCTTTCAAGTCTTTGCTATATTAATTTTTATTTGTCAATTGCAAAATTATTTTCTGCAGACTATAATGGTGGTGGTGCAATTGGTGGAGGCACCGAACCTAAAATAGATGCTAACTCAGGAACCGTAGAAGCGGCTGCCCACGCTGCCATACCTGCTTTCCATACCAAGCTATCCTTAGTAAGCTGACCGCCTTGTGCCATTTGCGTTAATGCGGCCACATCAAAAGGACCTGTTTGCGCGCCATTTACAGCAACAAAAAGCTGCATAACCGGTGGTGGTGTTGCCCCTGTTTGTGTTCCGCCAGCAAGACCATTTTGTAATAAGCCACCCATTCCAACGCCAACAAAAGCACTTGCTAAACCGCCACTTTCTGCCGCTTTTTCAATTCCATGTGCAACCTTCCATTGTGTAAGCTTCTGCATGTCAATTTTATCCAAACGAGAAAGTTCGAAAATTTCTTTCTTCACTTCATCTGGCATCGAAATATTTTCTACCAATAAAGAAGTTATGAGTAAACCATATTTATCGAAGTCTTCAGATAATTTTTCGGCACCAAATTTTGAAAATTCTTCTAAGTTAGAAGCATATTCTTCTATTTTCAATTTGCTTTCGGCAATAGCATCTGTCAGTTTTGTAACTACTAAAGCGCGTAATTGATTAGAAATTTCTTCTGTTGTGAAGTTGCCATCTGTTCCAACAATTTCTTTCATAAATTTTCCGGCATCTGTAACTTTAAAAGAAAAATTACCAAACGCACGAATTTCAATCATACCAAAACGAGGATCGTTTAGTGTAATAGGATTTTTTGTGCCCCATTTCTGATCGGTAAATTGTTTTGTATTTACATAGTAAATATCAACTTTGAAAGGAGAATTAAATCCGTATTTCCAGCCTTTAAGCGTAGATAAAATAGGCATATTTTGCGTAGACAATTCATATCTGCCTGGCTGATACACATCTGCTAATTTTCCTTCATTCAGGAAAACTGCTTGTTGCGATTCGCGAACTGTAAGCTGCGCTCCTGTCTTTATTTCATTTTGAAAACGAGGAAATTTCCACACGATCGTGTCCTGTGTATTGTCGGTCCATTCGATGATGTCAATGAACTCATTCTTAAAAGTGTCTAACAATCCCATAATTTGTGATTTTAATTTTGATACAATTTATTAAAATAATATTGTTTGCAAAAGTGTAAACTGATTTTTTTCTTTAAAAGTTCCTAAAGTTGTCTGAATCAGGATTGATTAGATTAAAAGATTTTTGGATTAAAACGATTTATCTTAAATCATCATAAAAATCTGTGTTCTATTTTCTTATTTTTGTAATTATGAAAACAACTCCACTTACCGATACTCACATTGCATTAAATGCTAAAATGGTTGACTTTGCCGGCTTTTACATGCCTGTTCGTTATTCTTCAGATTTGGATGAGCATCATTGTGTGCGCAATGCCGTTGGAATTTTTGATGTTTCGCACATGGGCGAGTTTATTGTGAAAGGTGAAAATGCTTTGCCATTTCTACAAAAAATAGTTTCTAACGATGTTTCCAAATTAGAAAAAGGACAAGCATTGTATGCCTATTTACCTAACGAAACCGGTGGTATTGTTGATGATCTTTTGGTTTATTCTTTAGAAGATGGAAACTATATGTGCGTGGTAAATGCCGGAAATATTGATAAAGATTGGGCTTGGTTTAACAAAAATAATACTGAAAATGCGGAGCTGCACAATATTTCTGATGATACAGCTTTATTGGCGATTCAAGGGCCGAAAGCTGCTGAGGCTTTGCAGTCTTTAACGGATGTTGACCTTTCTTCTATTCCTTATTATCGTTTTAAACGTGGTGCTTTTGCAGGTGTTGAAAATGTAATTATTTCGGCAACCGGCTATACAGGCGCAGGTGGTTTTGAATTGTACTTTAACAAAGCACATGCTGTGGATATTTGGACTAAAGTTTTAGAAGCAGGAAAATCTGTTGGTTTGCAGCCAATTGGCTTAGGCGCTCGCGATACTTTGCGTTTAGAAAAAGGTTTTAATTTATATGGCAATGATATTGATGATACTACTTCGCCGTTAGAAGCAGGTTTGAGTTGGGTAACTAAATTCAGTAAAGAATTTATTGCTAAGGATATTTTGCTGCAACAAAAAGCTGATGGCTTAAAGCAAAAATTAGTTGGCTTTAAAATGATCGACAGAGGAATTCCACGTGGTCACTATATTATAAAAGATGAGCAAGGTAATGAAATTGGTCATGTAACATCTGGTACACAATCGCCAACGCTTGGTATTGGTGTTGGTTTAGGTTATGTTGATACAGTTTTTAGTTCTGTAGATTCAGAGATATATATTGATATTCGTGGAAAATTATTAAAAGCAAAAGTGGTGAAGTTGCCATTTTTATAAGTACAAGCTGCCTTTAACATTTATTACAAAACAGTTGAATTGATTTTGTGTTAACTTGTAACATGAATTTTTTCATTCAGCACAAAAAGCATTTATTATTAATGTTGTTTAGTTTTTCATTTATAGTAATGAAAGCTCAAACTACAGCACCGATTTTTGATTTGACACAATATAAGAATCGTGTTCAACAAAAGAATGATACTTTATATGTGGTGAATTTTTGGGCAACCTGGTGCAAACCTTGTGTGGAAGAGTTGCCTTATTTCCAGAGCGTGGCAGCAGCTAATAAAGACAAACCGATAAAAATAATTTTAGTAAGTCAAGATGCCAAAACACGCGCAGCACAAGTGATGCAGTTTATCCAAAAAAACAATTATACATCAGAAGCTTTTATTTTATCGGCAGGAAATCCGAACGTTTGGATTGATGCGATAGAACCAAAATGGTCAGGCACTATTCCTGCAACTATTTTATATAAAAATGGCTTGAAACAAAATTTTCACGAAGGAGATTTTCCAAACCAAAAAGCATTAGAAGATTTTATTCACTCTAAATAATAATTATGAAAAAATTAGTTTTATCGTTAGTAGCGATGTTTAGTCTTACACTTTTTTCTATGGCGCATGAAGGTTATCATGTTGGCGATAATGTAACAGATTTTTCTTTAAAGAACATTGATGGCAAAACGGTTTCGCTTGCCGATTACAAAGATGCTAAAGGCTTTATCATCATTTTCACCTGTAACCATTGTCCGTATGCAAAAGCGTATGAAGATCGTATTGTGGCGTTAAACACCAAGTATGCGAAAGCCGGTTATCCTGTAATTGCTATCAATCCGAATGATCCGGTACAATATCCTGATGATAATTTTGAGAACATGAAGATTCGTGCGAAAGATAAGAAATTCAATTTTCCTTATTTGCATGATGAGTCTCAAGGTACAGCAAAAAAATATGGTGCTTTGAAAACACCACATGTTTTTATTGTGCAAAAAAATGAAAAGAATTTTGTGTTAAAATATACAGGTGCGATTGATGATAATTGGGAAAATGAAAGCGAAGTAAAAGAAAAATATGCAGAAAGTGCAGTAGATGCATTGCTTGCAGGCAAAGCAATTACAACCAATTTTACCAAAGCAATTGGCTGTGGTATTAAATGGAAATCTTTGTAAAATTTACCTGAAAGATATTTTCATAAAAGAGAGAAGCCATCGCATTGCGATGGCTTCTCTCTTTTATTATAGTTTTGTATTTTAAAACTTAAAATACAAAGTACTTTATTTAAGCAATTTCCTTACCTAAAAAATCCATCAACTCTTTTACATAAGCAGCAGAAAAATCAAATTGCACACCTGCTTTTTTATACACTTCAGGAATTGTTTTTGTATAACCAACACTCAAGGCATTTTTATAATCTTCAATTGCTTTCGCCTTATTTTGCTTATAGTTTCGCCAAACAGCAATAGCACCCAATTGTGCAATTCCATATTCTATATAATAAAATGGAACTTCAAAAATATGCAGTTGTTTGTGCCAAAAAGTTTTTCTGAAATCTTCATAATTGGTAAAATCAATTTCGCCGCTGCTTAATTCCTGCTGCATTTCTGCAAATTTATTTTCGCGTTCTTCGTTTGTATGATTTGGATTTGTGTAGATCCAATGCTGGAATTTATCAACCAAAGCGATCCAAGGCAACATGGTAATAATGCCTTCCAAGTGTGTTTCGATCGCACGTTTTTTATCAGCATCATTATAAAAAGAATTCAATCCGTCAAACGTCATTAATTCCATACTCATAGAAGCAAGCTCTGCAATTTCTGATGTAATTTCCTGATCGAAATTATAAGGCAGATCGCGCATCAAGAACGAATGTACTGCGTGACCAGCTTCGTGTACCATGGTTTCCAAATCGCGGTGCGTGCCTGCTGCATTCATGAAAATAAACGGCACGCCAATTTCCGGTAAAGTCATGTTGTAACCACCAGGTGCTTTTCCTTTGCGCGAATTCAAATCCAGGTAATTCATGTTGTTCATTGTTGCAATGCAATCTGCAAAAAATGAATCAACCGTATCTAAACATTCAACAGATTTTTCTACCAATTCTTCTTGTGTTTCAAATGGTTTTAAAGCCGGTAAATTTTCTGCATCAACGTCCAGATCATAAGGAAATAAAGACGTTACAGCCAATTGTTCTTTTCTTTTCTGATGAATTTTTTTCACCAAAGGAATTACTTCAGTTTTAATGGCTTCGTGAAATTGTTCGCATGCTTTTACATCGTAATCAAATCTTCCTAACTCGGCAAACATATAATCTCTATAATTTTCGAAACCTGCATTCAACGCCATTTGATGACGGATTTTTAATAATTCTGAAAATAGATTATTGAGCTTTTCGCGATCTTGAATTCTGCGATTACTGATTTTTTCGTAAATCGTTTTTCGTAAATTTCTATCTTGGTTTTGTAAAAATACAGCAGCTTGCGGCAATGTGTATTCGTTGCCTTCATGCTCGATTGTCATGGCGCCAATTATGCTTCCATACTCTTGCGATAACAATTGTGTTTGTTGTGAAAGCGGAATATTTTCTTCACGGAAAAGTTGAAGTTGTGCCTTTAGATTTCTTAAATAAACAAAAAATCTTTCCTGATCTAATTCGTTTATAAAAGAAGATGCTGCTAACTTTTTATTTAATTCGTTAGAAATAGTCATCCAGTTTGGCATCATGTGCGTGATGAAATCTTCGTAGATCTTTGTATGAACTTCATTTTCTGTATCGCAGGTTTGACGAATATAACGCCAGCGATATTCTTCATCCAACACAGCATCTGTTTCGCTTCTGTCTGCCATCCATTTCAGCAAATCATCTTTGCTGTTGATTGCTCGTGCACTTAATTCTTTATAATAAGAATCTATGTCTTGCCATGTATTTATTGCTAAATCATCGGAAAGATAGGTGCGTTTGTTTCGCGTTATGGTTTTCATATAAATTATAATTTAAAAGACTTAGTACGTTTAAAAGAAACATACTAAGTCTTGTTGATTTCTGTAAAAAAATTACACTTTATTTTTTGTCTGACGTGGTTTTTGTACTGACTGTTTTTGCATTACCACATCTTTTGCAGGTGCTACTACTTTAGGTTTTGCCACTTCTTTTTTAGCAACCGTTTTTCCTTCTTCGCCTTCGGCAACTTCCGGTTTTTTAATAACATCTAAATCTTCTAAGATAGCATACCATTTTATTAGTTTTTTGATGTCAGAAATATTTACGCGTTCTCTGTCGAAATTCGGAAGAATAGTTCCTAAATAATTTCTTAAAGCATCGTTAGAAGCATTTGCATCAACAGGTGCATTCGTCGCTTTCTGATTTTTCATTTCGATCAACACCTCTAATAAAGCAACCGTATCTTCATCTGTATAGATAGCAATGTTTTCTAACGGCGAAAACATATGCTGACGATTAGAATAAAATTTTTTGTTTGAACCATCTAATTCACTCAATATCAAACCATCATTTCTGTTTGTTACCAATCTTTTCAAACCGGCTAAACCGGTTACCGCAATAATTTCTTTGAATTCCATATTTTAATTTTAATACGGTAAAAATAGGAAATGTTATGGAATGATAGTCAAAAAAGATGTTAATAGGTTTCTATTAGTTCTCTACCGTAAATTTTCCTAAATAATAATCATTCACATCATTCATTTGAGAAGAAAGTTTCATAAAATATAAACCAGATGGCAGCTTATCGTTTATCTGAAAAATATTATTTGAGAATACTTGTTTTTCAAGTACCAATTGTCCATTTGCAGAAAAAACCTGTATTTGCCATTGCTTATACATTTGGTTCTTTGGAATTTCAACAGTGAAATTTCCGTTATTTGGATTTGGGTAGATAGCAACATTTACAATATTATTTTGCCTGATGGCTGTAACACGATCGCAGTCTAACAAACGATAACAGAAATTTTTGATATGACTTTCAGTGCTGTCTAACACAGGCTGATTGATAAGCTGTAATGTTAAAATGCTGCCTAAGTCTAAATTAAAAAAAGGAACATGACTATAACCGATCCAATCTTCGAACTCGCAATAAATTCCTTGATGCAACGCTCTTGCGTTCATAGATTTTCCACCATACAAAAAAGGTAATGTAGGAATGCTGAACGGTTTTCCATAATTATAAGGAACAATCGGATCTGCAGAACCATGATTTAGCAATAGCTCAATGCCATTAGGTTTAATCCAATTAGTATCTAAAATAGCACCGGAAATACTGATGGCAGCTTTCGGCTTTATCTTATCAAAACGATGACGCAGAATAGAATCGGCATTTATGCCATTTGCCTGAATGATCCATTGCTGATATTGTGGAGGCAACATTTGCAAGCTGTCTAAATAAGTGATAAACATAGTAGACACAGCGCCGGCAGACACACCACCAATAAATGCTTTTGAAGTATCAATACGATACGGATTTCCATTAGAGTAAGTGTCGATCAAATGATCTATCGCATCCTTAGTATCAAGCAAAGCACGCGAAACTGCCTTCACCATTACTTCTTCTGAAAGTAAACCTAATAAATTTGTTTCCTGACGATAATCAATGGAAATAGCCACATAACCAAGTTGTGCAAAATAATTACACATCAACACAATATCAGGACTGTTTTGATCCAACAATTTCAAATACGCACCACCATGAATAAGTAACATCACCGCACGATCATGCGCTGTATCGCCTTGTGGCTCATACACATCATACCTAAGTTGTATATTGGTGCCATCGCTTTGCTGCTTGGTAGCGTACGTAATATTATTAGTTCGTTTTACTTGTGGAAACAGCTTTGTTTTATATCTTCCATTAAAACAATCCGTTGCTTTTGTTGATGATAGAAATAAAGAAAACAACAAAAAAGTGTAAACTAGTTTTTTCATCGCATAGTTGGTTTATCTAAATTTAGTAAGATTTTCTACGACTTATCAGATTTAGGTATTTTAAGAAACACGTTCTTATCTTTTGTATATCTTTGAATGAAGATCTTTAATATGCCATTCAAAATACATTCAAATTATAAACCTGCCGGCGATCAGCCGACTGCTATCGATCAGCTTACAAAAGGTATTTTAAATAATGAAAAATACCAAACTCTTTTAGGTGTTACCGGTTCAGGAAAAACATTTACAGTAGCAAATGTTATTGAGCAAACACAAAGACCAACCTTAGTTTTATCACACAATAAAACATTAGTTGCTCAGCTTTATACAGAGTTCAAAGAATTTTTTCCGGAAAACAGAGTAGAGTTTTTTACTTCTTATTACGATTATTATCAACCGGAAGCTTATGTTGCCGTAACAGATACTTATATAGAAAAAGATTTAGCGATTAATGCAGAAATTGAAAAGCTGCGTTTAAGTACAACCACTTCTTTGATGAGCGGAAGACGTGATGTAATTGTAGTCGCTTCGGTTTCCTGCATTTATGGTTTAGGAAATCCGGCTGAATATAAAAACCAAATTATAAGAATTACTAAAGGACAAGTTTTAAGCAGAAATACTTTTTTGTTTGATTTGGTGAGTATTTTATATTCACGAACGACGGCTGATTTTCAAAGAGGAAATTTTAGAGTAGTAGGTGATAATGTAGAAGTCTTTTTAGCTTATGCAGATTATGCTTATCGCATTACATTTTGGGGCGACGAAGTAGAAGAGCTTGAATCTTTTAATCCGGAAACCGGAAAACGAATAGAGAAAATGCAGGACATCGCTATTTTTCCTGCAAACATTTATATCGCACCAAGAAATCAATTGCCGACGATCATCAATGAAATTCAGGACGAACTAAAAGAGCATGTAGATTATTTCGTTTCAACAGGAAAACAATTGGAAGCAAAACGTTTAGAAGAACGTGTTAATTTTGATTTGGAAATGATTCGCGAATTAGGTTATTGTAGCGGCATCGAAAACTACTCACGCTTCTTCGACAGACGCCATCCTGGCGATAGACCTTTCTGCTTGTTAGATTATTTTCCGGAAGATTTTTTATTGGTAGTTGATGAAAGCCATGTAACGATACCGCAAGTTGGAGGCATGTATGGTGGCGACAGAAGCAGAAAGCAAAACTTAGTGGAATATGGTTTTCGCCTGCCAAGTGCAATGGATAACCGACCTTTAAATTTTAATGAGTTTGAATCTTTGTTGAACCAAATCATTTACGTTTCTGCAACACCTGGTGATTATGAACTGATAAAGACAGAAGGTGAATTTGTAGAACAAGTAGTTCGTCCGACAGGTTTGCTCGATCCACCGATTGATGTGCGTCCAAGTGTAAACCAGATCGATGATTTGTTAGATGAAATTCATAAAAGAATAAAAGTTGATGAACGTGTGCTGGTGACAACATTAACCAAACGAATGGCTGAAGAACTATCGAAATATTTGTCGAAACTCAATATCAAATGTAAATACATGCACAGTGATATTGACACGATGGAACGCGTAGAAATTATTCAAGGTTTGCGTTTAGGCGATTTTGATGTGTTGATTGGTGTAAATCTTTTACGTGAAGGTTTGGATATTCCGGAAGTTTCTTTGGTAGCAATTTTAGATGCAGATAAAGAAGGATTTCTGCGCAATGTTCGTTCGCTTACACAAACGGCTGGTCGTGCCGCACGTAACGCAAATGGCTTGGTTATTTTTTATGGTGATGTGATGACAGGTTCGATGCAAAGAACCATCGACGAAACAACACGAAGACGAGAAAAGCAAATCGCTTATAATATCGAACACAACATGACGCCGAAAACTGTTTTTAGAAGCAGAGAAGAAATTTTGCAGCGAGCTTCTATTTTAGATATTCGCCAAAGACCGGAAACAAGAGAAGAACGAAACTATAAAGAGCAAATAGATAAGATGAGTTTTGCTGCAGAAGAAAAAGGCGAATACATGACGCATGCAGAATTGGAAAAGAAGATTGAAAAAATAAAAAAAGCCATGCAAAAAGCATCACAGCAAATGGACTTTATGGAAGCGGCAAGATTAAGAGACGAAATGTTTAAATTGCAGGAAAGATTAGGATGATTTACGCAAACAGATATTTTAGGCTTCTGCAGGTTTCGATTGTTATCATGTGCATTTCAGGAATTAGCAGCTTGCTTCAAGCTTTGAGATTATTTTCGAATATTGCAAATACACCAGCAACAGAAAATAGAGATGCGATTCCTTTTTTTCTAAATATTGTTTTGATTATTTCTATAGGAGTTTCGGTGTATTTTGGTAGAAAATATCTTTATAATTTTAGCTACTTTAATTTATTAAGAGAAATTAAAGACGATGAAAATTTAGTGCATAATTCTAAGTTTACTTATATGGCTGAAGATTATGAAGATGTGCCCGAACCATATAAATTGGAAATTCCGAATTATATTTTAATTGGATTTTCTACAGTATCTTTTTTGGTTTATGTATCATATTATATAAGACCAATTTTATCATTCTTTTCATTACAGGATAGCCTTCAAAGTATTAGTGACTTTTATGTATACATACAGACAGTTCCATTCTTTAATACCAGCTTATTGCCTGTTTTAGCAATGACATTTTATTCTTACACGATGTATTTTCAAATAAAGTGTTATAAAAAATACTATCAGATTCTTTTAAGTGATTCTAAAGAAGAAGTTGATTTGACAGATGAATTACACGAAAATTAAAACAAATAACTATGAAAAAAACAATGCTCATTTCAGGCGCAACTTCAGGCTTAGGGTTAGAAGCAGCAAAACAATTAGCCAAGCAACAACACGAAATTATATTGTTGTGTCGCAATAAAGAAAAAGGAGAACAAGCTATTGCTGAAATAAAATCGGTTTCGAACAACAATAATATTCATTTATATACAGCAGATCTTTCTTCACAAAAATCTATCGAAGCTGCAGCAACTCAGATCAAAAAAGATTTTACTAAAATTGATGTGTTGCTAAATAATGCAGGTGGTGTTTTTTCTGATTTTCAATTATCAGAAGATGGCATTGAAATGACTATGGCAAATAATCACTTCAATTATTTCTGGCTCACTTACTATCTTTTTGATCTGCTAAAGAATGGCAAAGACACACGCATCATAAATGTTGCCAGCGATTCGCATTACAGCGCAAAGAAAATTGACATTGATTCTTTCTACACAAAGAAGAGATATTTTGTGTTGAGTGCTTATGAGCAAAGTAAATTAGCAAACGTGTTATTCACTTACGCATTGGCAGAAAAAGTAAAACCATTTAACATCACGGTAAATGCATTGCATCCTGGATTTGTATATACACCAATCGGCGACAAGAACGGCAATAAATTTTTTGGAATGGTTTGGAGTACGTTCTCAAAGTTGTTTGGCTTAACTGTAGAGAAAGGTGCAAGCTCGCATGTTTATTTGGCAAGTAGCGATGAAGTAAAAGATATTACTGCAAAATATTATCACAATTGCAAAGCAAAAAGATCTTCTGCAATTTCTTATGATAAAGCTACACAGGATTTATTATGGAAAGAAAGCGAAAGAAAAAGTGGATTTACTTTCTTATAACTCAACCTGTCATGCTGAGTTTCTCGAAGCATAAAAAGCAAAACCCAACATCTTAGATGTTGGGTTTTATCTTTAATCGTTTAAAACGATTATTTTTTCTTAGCTGCTGCTTTCTTAGCTGGAGCTTTTACTGCCGCTTTTTTTACTGCTGCTTTTTTAGGAGCTGCTGCTTTCTTAGCTGGAGCTTTTACTGCTGCTTTTTTCACTGCTGCTTTTTTAGGAGCTGCTGCTTTTTTAGCTGGAGCTTTTACTGCTGCTTTTTTTACTGCTGCTTTTTTAGGAGCTGCTGCTTTCTTAGCTGGAGCTTTCGCTGCTGCTTTTTTTACCGCTGGCTTTGCGCTTGCTGTTTTCTTTGCCATTGTTTTTTATTTTTATTTATCGTTTCATTTTATACAGTCGAAACATTTCTGTTAGAGAACTTTATTTTTAAAAAACAGATTGAAATTCTCTTTTAACTATTCTGCAATATAAAAGTAATACATTATTCATTTTATACAAGAGTTGAGTTATAAATAATTGTGGATAATTGTGGATAACGATAACAAGCTTTTTCTATGTTGTAAGATGATGTTGGTGCATTATAATTTTATAAAACAATAGCAATAAAAAAAATTAAGCGCTATAAATTTATAGATGTATTTTAAAATTGCATTACTCCAAAACATTAGTAAAATAAGGCATAGACAGGTGTATAAAAAATCTTTACTTTAATTTATAATCAACATAAAAGTTTTAAAAGCAGTAATAATACAAACAAGCAATAAGCATCTTTTATAAAATGAAACATAGAAAACAAACATGATTTCTTAAATAAAAAATTTTTTTTGTGGATTTGTTTTTTCATTTTTTTATTAAGCAACATCCTAAAAAATACTTTTGTGTACGATTATTTTTTTAGGAACAAATGAAAATGAAAGCTGCTTTTTATGTAAGCTATAAAAATAAATGCTTCATGCTGCCGTCACATCATACTTGTTTCTTATCTTTCGTATGAAAAAATAAGACGTGAAAAAGATAATACAACTGTTGATTTTTATTAGCATAATGATGTGCTTAAATGCTTGCTCTTCCTGTAATCGTGAAAAAGAAGATGATAGCAACAATGAAAATACAGACAGCATCAGCTCATATAAAATGCTGCCTGCAGAACAACAAACGGTAATTGATGTAGTGTATAAATGGAATACAATGCATGATAGTACGCGTGTTGATAGCCTTGAGAGTTTTTATGGTGATCCTGTTTTATTCTTCAAAAAAAGAATCTCACGTGAGTTTGTAATACAAAGCAAGAAGTATAAGATCAAACATGCTGATGCTTATAAAGAACGTATCATTGGACGTGTAGGTATCTATGCTTCTGATACCGGTGATTATAAATGCGAGTTCTTAAAATTAGTTACGATCAATAATAAACCAAATGTTTATCACTCTTATTTGATATTCCAAAAGCAAGCCGACAGCTCTTGGCGAATTATTGTAGAAAGCGATAAAGAAGCAGATCTGCGTCCAGACTTAGTTTCGCTGTTCGAAAAATTTCAGGAAAGCGAAAGTTTATCATCAGGTGATTTTAATGGTGATGGAACAAAAGAAGATCTGATTGTTATAAAACCAGAACAAGATACAAGCGGAAGATACTCATCTACAGAAACAAAAATTTCATTTACCAATATTGATTTGCCGGAAATTATTATTCCGAATTGTGTTGGTGTGAATGTGCTGAATGAAAATGATGTAGATGGTGATGGCTCAGATGATTTTTCTGTAGTGATAAAAACACCTGATGGAAATGTTGGCGATGTAATTCTATATAGTTTTAAAAGAGGTAAATGGCAGACACTGGCAAAATTTAAAGCACCGGACAATGAAGTATTCGATTCGAGACAAAACCTGATAGAATTTGCAGGCAGCGGAAATATAAAATACAGAACGATAGAAAAAACACCGGACAACAGAGACAGCTTAGTGGTAAAAACAATTTCAACCTGGTAATTAATTCTTGCTACTTATAACGTACTACTAAAATGTATATACCAAAACATTTTGAACAAAACGACAACGCAAAAAGTATTGCATTTATGCAGGCATATAACTTTGCGTTGCTTATTACAGTAAAAGATAGTTTGCCAATTGCTACACATTTGCCTTTTGTTATTGAAGAAAGAAATAACGAAATCATTTTGATTTCGCATTTAAGCAAAGCCAACGAACAATGCAAAACGTTTGCAGACAAAGAAGTACTAATTGTATTCTCAGAACCACATGCATACATTTCACCAACATTATATGAAAAGCAACAAAACGTTCCAACATGGAATTATATTGCGGTTCATGCTTATGGAAAAATAAAAATTTTAGAAAGCAATGAAGAAAAACTGAACGTGCTGCACAAGCAAATGCAAATATATGAAGCAAGCTATATCGAACAATTTAAAACATTAGACAAAAAATACGTAGATGGTTTGCTAAAAGGAATTGTTGCATTTGAAATTATCGTTTCCAAATTGCAATCGAAAGAGAAACTATCGCAAAATAAAACTGCCAACGAACGCAACAACATCAAACAACATTTATTAGAAAGCGATGATGATGTGAAAAAAGATATTGGCAAGATGATGTAGCAAATACACTTTTATTATTTTTATAAACCACAAAAGAAGCAAAAAGATTTTTACCTTATTTTCCTTTTGTTTTCTTTTATGGTAAAAAATGAATCAAACTAACCAGCACAACTGTGGAAAAAACAAGCATTTATCAAATCTATCCACGCTCTTTTTACGATAGCAATAACGATGGCATTGGCGACATTCAAGGCATCATTCAAAAGTTAGATTATATTAAAGACTTAGGTTTCGATACCATTTGGATTTCACCTTTTTATAGTTCACCACAAGTAGATTTTGGTTACGATATTTCTGATTATTATAACATTGCACCGGAATATGGAACCATGCAAGACGCAGAAAAATTGATCGAAGAAGTGCATCATCGTAACATGAAGATCTTGTTTGATATGGTGATGAATCATACTTCAGATCAGCATCATTGGTTTTTAGAATCTAAAAAAGATAAAACAAACGCAAAAGCAGATTGGTACATATGGCGCGATCAACCGAACAACTGGAAAAGCATCGTTGGTCCGAAAGGCTGGCATTTTTGCGAAGAGCGCAATCAATATTATTTCGCATCGTTTTTGCCATTTCAACCGGATCTCAATTATAGAAATGATGAAGTAAAACAAGCCATGTTTGATGTTTGTCGTTTTTGGTTGAACAAAAAAGTGGATGGTTTTCGTTTGGATATTTTCAATTGCATTATAAAAGATAAAGACTTTAAAGACAATCCGTTTTCATTATTACATGCAATTCCGAGTGAAGATTTTCCAGGAGGAAATTTTCAGAACAGAAAACATTCTTTAAACCAAGAAGAAAATTTTGGTTTTGCTAAAGAACTGCGAAATGTTATTGACGAATTTTCAAATCCTGAACGCATATTGCTTGGTGAAGTTTTTGGTAAACATGAAATCAAGAAAAAATATTTAGGCAAAAAAAATGACGGTTTACATTTAATTTTTCTGTTCGATATTTTGTTCTTTAAATTCAACGCAAAATTCTTCCAAAAGAAAATTTTGGAATACAATTATTATTATCCATTTCCATTTTTGCCAACAACCGTTTTTAGCAATCACGATCAATTGCGAAGCATTAAAAGAATTGGAAACAATTTAGAAAAGGCAAAGGTTTTGGCTTTGTTGCAATTTACCTTGCGTGGCATTCCAACCCTTTATTATGGCGAAGAAATTGGCATGACAAATGGTAAAATACCAATAAAACAAGGCAAAGATCCGATCACAAAAATATTTTCATGGGTTCCGCAATTTATTGCAGATTTGTTGCCTGTCGGAATAAATCGCGATAATTGCAGAACACCAATGCAATGGAACAACCAACAAAATGCAGGTTTCTCTAAATCAACACAAACTTGGCTTCCATTAAATAAAGATGTTGAAAAACGAAATGTTGAAGCGCAAAATAAAGATGAAAATTCATTGTTGAATATATTTAAAAACGTTATTCATTTAAGAAAAAATAATAAAGCGCTACATGCCGGAAATATAGAATTAGTGCATGTTTACAATCCAAATGTTTTAGCATTTACACGTAGTTTCGAAGATGAGAAAGTTTTGGTTTTAATTAATTTTAGCAAGAAAGAAATCCGAATAGCACTTAATCAAACAATAAAAAGAACATTGTTTTCTATAAAGAATAAAAATGATTTTAAAGATATTTTAGGCAGTTATGATGGTGTGGTGTTGAAGATTTAAACTTGTTTTTGTTACTTTTGAATAAATATGATCGTATGTCAGAAACGAAAGATTACCATATTATAGAGAAATTTAGAGAATCTGTTGAGAAACGCTACGAATTTTCTGCGCTAAAACAAAGATTTGATCTGCCACCAGCCATAACAGAAGAAGTGATCTCTGAAATAAAAAATTACTTTTTAACGACTATCTATCCACCTGCGCAGGAACGCAAAGAACTGGAAGAAGCTTTTAAGGAATTGGCAGATTATGTTCGTTCGCCGAAGAAAATTTGGGGTTTGTTTGGCGATATGGCTCGCGCACTTTTTAAGTTTGGACGACATTTTATGCAGGCTTTGCGCGCCGGTATGGATTCGCTGAATTCTTTTGTCGGTGCAAAAAATTTTGAAGCATCAATGGCTGCCATTGCCAATAAAAACGGCATTCTGCCACCAATAAGCGATGAAGATTTTGAAGATACCATGTATCAGCTGCCGCGCGAAGATGTAGAAAAATTTATTGCTGATGTGAAGAATTTATTTGGAGCAATGGTGAACACAACACTGCTTAAAAAAACATTAGATATTCTAACGCATGTAATAGAAACCATGGAACGCAAACCGCAGACATTTCCGAAAGCAGATGTTGATGGTATAAAGTTAGGTCAGATTTTATTAAGAAAAGGCTACGATCTTTTTTCTAAATATGATGAAGAAACAAAAAAACAGATCGTAGATTTTATTTTTAAAAATGAAATGTGGTACATTGATTACGTTTATAAAAAGAAAGAAGAAAAATAATACATGATTTATGATTTCGGAATTGTGAATTAAGATTTATTTTCTATACCAAAAAATTAAGTTTATTTACACTTTCACACCTTTAGAATATTATATTTTTAATGTACTTTTGTCGATATTGATAATCCATAATTCGTAAATTCTACAACTCATTAATTATAAAAATGGCACGTAAGGTAATTTATACAGATGATGCACCGGAACCCATTGGTCCGTATTCACAAGCAATTTATATAAATGGAATGTTGTTTGTTTCAGGACAAATTCCTTTAGATCCGTTTTCCGGAACACTAATAAAATCTGGTATTGAAGATGAAACAGAGCAAGTGATGCAAAACTTAAAGGCTATTTTGGAAGCTGCAGAAATGGACTTTTCCAATGTTGCGAAAACAACTATATTTTTGTCTGACATGCACGATTTTCCAAAAGTAAATGAAGTGTATGGAAAATATTTCAAATCAAATCCACCGGCGCGCGAAACTGTAGAAGTAAGTGTGTTACCCAAAAATGCCAATGTTGAAATTTCATGCATTGCCATTCGCTAACGAAAAAAAGAATTACATGATTAAAAGCTTTATAACAATATTTTTTGCATTTCTTACAGCATTAACATTCGCACAAAATACAGATTGCAAAACCGCAGACGACTCTATTTTAGTGAGAAAAGAACGTGGTGAAATAGCATACTTCTATCCAACAAAATATCAACCTGATCAATATTTTTATATTGTTTTTAAAGATGGAAAATATCATAAGAAACAAATTCCTATGGGCAGCATATCTAATGATTTTTTAAGATGCTATAATAAAGGAAGTCAGCCATTATTAGATTCTGTTTTTAATATAGATTTTTTCCGAAAGACAGATTCCATCTTAGGTGTATATGACAGATCAGGTAATGGCTACAGGAACACCGATTTTCCCGGTGGTGCGTATGCTTTACAAAAATTTTTAAGCAAGAATATGTCGCTGCCGCTTGGAGCCAAACCAATAGATGCAGATCCGTACATACGTGTATATTATTCATTTTTAGTAGGCGAAACAGGTGAAATCTCAGATATAAATTTGGTAAAATCTAATTGCAAACAATGTGAGGCACCGATCTTAGATGCAATAAAAAAGATGCCGAAATTTATACCAGCCACAGAAGCAGGTCAGCCTAAAAAACTTAAATATATTATGCCGTTCAGTAAGAAAATATAGCATAAATTCTTTTTTCAAAAATTTATTCTGTGTTCGATGAACATTTTATACTTACTTTTACTTTAATAAGAATATTTATGGTGCATAATTTTATGTGTCATGATTTTATTAGATAACAAGTATGCAATCAAGTATTTTTAACGAACGTTTTCGTCAGATCATTTTTTTTCTGATTCTATCAGTATTAGGTGTTTTTATTTTTATGCAAATAAGATTCCTGATGCCAGGCGTTTTAGGTGCTGTAACACTTTATCTGATTAACAGAAGATTTCTTTATAAACTCGTTTACAATAAAAAATGGAATAAATATTTGGCAACGTTTCTTATAATGTTTGTAAATGCAGTTATTTTATTGATTCCATTCGGCTTAGCAATGATCTTTGTAATTCCAAAGCTTCAGAATTTTACAGCTCATGCAAGCGATCTTATTCAAGGTCTTAGAGAAATTATTACAAAGATTGAAGAATCTACAGGTGTGGAACTTTTGTCTAAGAATGGCATAAGCAATATTCCAAATATACTTTCTTCTTATTTGCCTGATTTTTTAAGCACAGCCGCTAATGGTTTTATCAATATCAGCACCATGTTTTTTGTGTTGTTCTTCTTGCTATATAATGCACAAAGAATAGAATCTTACATGCTTAAATTTATTCCATTAAAGCCTGAAAACAAAAGATTAATAACCACTGAAACTAAAAATATAGTTATTTCCTACGCCATCGGAATTCCGGTGCTTGCCATTGCACAAGGCTTATGCGCATATATTGGTTATGCAATTTTTCATATCAAGGATCCTATGCTTTGGGGTTTTATCACCTGTGTCTGCTCAGTTATACCATTTGTTGGTTCCAGTATCATTTGGGTGCCACTGGTTGTGTATTTGTATACAGGAGGAAACATTGGCAATGCAACAGGTTTGGCTATTTATTGCGCCATCGTTGTTTTAAATATTGATAATGTATTGCGCTTGATTTTGCTAAGAGCTTTCGCAGATATTCATCCATTGATTACGCTTTTTGGCGTAATAACAGGTATAAAATTATTTGGATTTATTGGTTTAATATTTGGACCATTATTAGTTTCCTATTTCTTATTAATGATAAGAATTTATGTAAACGAATTCTCAACGCCACAGGAAAATCCAACTTAACGTTTTTTATTTCGTGAATTTTAAAATGATATTTACCTTGTGTTATTCAATTGAATTCCATGATACCAAAGTCTTCCAATAATAAAGAAATCGCGCATCATATTTTTAGTGGTTCAACAACTATGATTGGTGTTTGCATTACAGTAATTTCTTTATTCAGAATTATGAAAATTGGTAAAGAAACACTGGTTGACGAGATCTTAGGAATAGATACTTTTGTTTTTATACTTTCCTGCTTTTTATCTTATTTGTGTTTGCGTAATTCTGAATTAAAGAACATAGAAAAAATCGCAGATATTCTATTCTTTATAGGATTGATATTGATGTTAGCAGTAGGTTTTGTTATCGTTTTCACGGCTTACTAAGCTTTCAGACTTTCTTTCAAAAGATTGGTTACTTCGTGATGTCGGTTCAATATCATCGTATGCGAACCACCTTTTACGGCAATCACATTCTTTATATTTCTCATCGGAAACATTTCATCTTTGGTGCCGTGAATATGTATAATATCTTTGCGGTAATCATCAGCGCCATTCCACTTTACAATAGCATTTACACACCAATATAAAAAACCAGGATCATTACTTTTTGCCATGCTCACAGCCAAATTACGCATGGCTGGTTCTTTCAAAACTTCGCGTTTAAACAAGCTTCCAAATTGTATAGCACTAATAAAACCTTTGCCAGGCAACAGTTTATGCATGTTTGTAAATTTCATTTGCTTCAACATAAAAGGCATTTCTTTCCTGCTTTTTATAGAAGAAATCAATACTACTTTTTGCGGTTGAACGTGTTTTATTAATTCCATGGTCATAATGCCACCCATAGAGTTTGCAACAATATTGAAAGGTTTTGAAGTATCAATAAAAGGAATAAATTTTTGCGCGTACGTTTCCATCGTATCATATTTATCATGCTTTGGAAACGCCAAATACACAGCATTCTCTACAGATGTCATCTGATACCTGAATATGCGTTCATCAGAAGCAATTCCGCCAATAAAATATGTGGTTGGTTGTGACACGTAACGAATTTAAACAAAGTAAACAGTTTTGAGAAGTTATTGTTTTGTGATACTTATTAAACCTGCGTTCCAAAAACCTTTTCATCAATTTCTTTAAAGATCACTTCGGTTTCGTGCATGGTTTTTATATTATCGTACACCAAAATCAAGCTGTTGCCGCTTTGTTTTAAGTTGCATTTCTTTTTAGAACTTTGAATTTGTGCCATTACTTTTGGAAAATATGCACTTTCATAATAAGGCGATTTCGGATTGTCTAAAAAGTAACAACGCAGTTTTCCATTCTTTAAAATAATGCGTTCAAAACCAATTTTTTTCGCAATCCAACGAATGCGCAAACCATCAAACAATTCGTTGATTTGTTTAGGCAATTTACCAAACCTGTCTTCTATTTTCTTCGCAAATTTTTGCAGGTTTTCTTCATTCTGAATTTCGTCTAATTCAGTATATAAACGCAATCTTTCTTCGGTATTTTGCACATACTCAATTGGTATCAGCATTTCCACATCTGTATCGATTGTACAATCATAAACAAACTGTTTTTGCTCTTCAATTTGTTCTTTGAAAACATCTTTAAAATCTGTGTATTTCAATTCCTGGATCGCTTCATCCAAAATCTTATGATACATTTCAAAACCAATATCAGCTATGAAACCACTTTGCTCGCCACCTAATAAATTTCCTGCGCCACGAATATCCATATCACGCAAAGCAATCTGAAAACCGGAACCTAAATCAGAGAATTCTTCCAGTGTTTGCAGGCGTTTTCGTGCTTCATCTGTTAAGCCTGATTTTGGCGGTGCTAATAAATAACAAAAAGCTTTTTTATTAGAACGACCAACGCGACCACGCAATTGATGCAAATCGCTCAAGCCAAAATGATGCGCGTTGTTGATAATGATCGTGTTTGCATTCGGAATATCCAAACCAGATTCTACAATATTTGTGCTGAGTAAAACATCAAATTCACCATTGATAAATTCGAGCATTATTTCTTCTAATTGATCGCCTTCCAATTGACCATGCGCAGATTTTATAGTCACATCAGGAATCAATCTTCGCAACATCACTTCCATATCAATCAAATCTTTCACACGATTATGCACGAAATAAACCTGACCACCACGATACACTTCAAACTCAATAATTTCCTTCAGATTTTTCATGTCAAAAACCTGCACTTCTGTTGTAATCGGAATACGATTGGTTGGTGGCGTCATGATGTTCGACAAATCTCGCGCACCCATTAATGAGAATTTTAAAGTACGTGGAATTGGCGTTGCTGTTAATGTTAGCGTATCTACATTTGCAGAAAACTGGCGCAATTTTTCTTTTGCAGAAACACCAAATTTTTGCTCTTCATCAATCACTAAAAGTCCAAGATCTTTGAACTTTAATTCCTTATTTAAAAGCGCATGTGTTCCAATTAAAATGTCAATTTTTCCTTCTTTTGCTTTTTCTAAAGTTTCTTTTTTTTCTTTAGAAGATTTAAAACGATTTAGAAAATCCACGACAACACCTTGCTCTTTTAAACGTGCAGAAAAAGTTTTAAAATGTTGCCAAGCCAAAATTGTTGTTGGCACTAAAATGGCAACTTGCTTTCTATCAGTAACCGCTTTATATGCAGCACGAATCGCAATTTCTGTTTTTCCAAAACCAACATCACCACAAATCAATCTATCCATTGGATGCGGTTTTTCCATGTCAGCTTTCACGTCAGCAGTAGCTTTTACTTGGTCTGGCGTGTCTTCATACATAAAACTCGCTTCCAATTCGTCTTGCAAATAAGTATCTTTATTAAAAGCAAAACCTGGTGCCACTTTGCGTTGTGCATATAACTTTATCAACTCAGCAGCAATGTCTTTAACCTTGCTTTTAGTTTTGTTTTTAAGATTTGTCCATGCATCACTTCCTAATTTATTTATCTTCGGAACATGACCTTCTTTCCCTGTATATTTTGAAATTTTATGAAGTGAGTTGATGTTGACATACAACAAATCCTGATCTTTATAAATCAGTCGAACCATTTCCTGTGTTTGACCATTTACCGTAATTTTTTCCAAACCGGAAAACGTGCCAACACCATGATCGATATGCGTTACATAATCACCAGGATTTAAGTCTTTCAACTGACGAATAGAAATGGCTTTTGTTCTGTTGAAACCTGCTTTTGTTTTGTATTTGTGGTAACGATCAAAGATCTGGTGATCTGTATAACAAGCGATTTGCAGATCTTTATCAATAAAGCCTTGCGCCAGATCTATGTAACAAGGATTGAATTTTATGTCTGCTTTTTTATCATTAAAGATATGCTGGAAACGCTCAATTTGCCTGGCATTTTCGGCAAATAAAAACGACTGATATTTTGCTTTTTGGTTTTGTTGCAATTCCTGAATCAGCAAATCAAAATTTCTTCCGAAAGATGGCTGTGGTGTTTGATTGTACAGAATAGAATGCACTTCATCTTTGTGTGCAAACTTCAATAACTCTTCATTTTTAGAAGAACTTTGCATTACAATTCTATGCTTTCCAATCTCATCTTCTAAATCATTTGGCGCAACAAAAAGTTGATTTAGCGTCTTGTTTAAAAACGGATGTTCTTTTATTTTTGCTGATTTTAATTTCTCAAATTCATCTAAAGCTTTGTCGTATTGCTTTTCGATCAGCTCTTTAAAAAATGCATAATCACGAAACCAAATCACCGTTTTTTCGGGTAAAAATTCGAATAATGTAGAAACAGTTTCCTGCGTAAAATGTGCGTTGATATTTGGAATAATTGTGAGCTCAGAAATCTTGCGTTGTGACAATTGCGTTTCAGGATCGAAGGTTCGTAAGCTTTCTACTTCATCATCAAATAACTCTACGCGATAAGGCAATTCATTACCAAAAGAAAATACATCAATAATGCCTCCACGAATAGAAAATTCACCAGGTTCATACACAAAATCTGTTCTGTTGAAACCATATTCTATGAGCAGATCCAGCATAAAATCTACATTGATCTTTTCGCCGGTTTTTAAGAATAAAGTATTTTCGATCAGCTTCTCTTTTCTTACCAGAAGTTCTTGTAAAGCATCAGGAAAAGTAACGATCAGGTCACCACCTTTTTTAGCATTTAAAAGTGCATTCAATGTTTGCGCACGCAATAAAATGTTGTGATTGTTTTGCTCGGTAAAACTGTATGGTTTTTTGTAAGAAGACGGCAAATAAAGAATCTCTTTTTTCTCTAATAAATTCTGTAGATCGTTTTGAATGTATTGCGCGTCTTCAGCATCGTTTCCAACAAAAACATGCGTGAAATCTGACTGCATAAAGACGGAAGCTGCGATGAAATTTACAGAAGAGCCAATAGTTCCACGCAGCAATACACGTGCTTGCGAAGTTTGAAGTTGTTGTAAGAGTTCCTGTGTTCGCGCATCATCACGAAACAGGAAAAGAAGTTGCTGCAAATCCATTTTAAGTTTGCTGTTTGTGCTTTATCATGGCATGATTATAGTGCCATGATAAAGCACAAAATGCGATGTAAAGATAATTGTTTGAAAGAATAAAGAAGAAACAGAGTTACAAATTATTGCTCACCGTAAAATTTGCAGGTGCACAGCTTAAATCAATTTTGTTTACTGAAGGTACAAATTCTTCAATGTAGATCTCGTCGCCTTCTTCAGCATATTCTAAAAGCTCATTAATATCTAATGATTTTTGTTTGATAAAACGCAAATAAATTGGCGGTTCGTTTTTTTTGCCAATATTGGATTTTAGCGTTACGTTGAAATAAATTTTATTGATATTATCCTTTGAAACGGTAATAATTCCTTTGGATTTTTTAGAAACGAAAATGCCACAGTTTAAAGGTTCGGCATTTAAGAATGCCTGTACACAAGGTGTATTTCCGTTTTTTTGAGTGTATTTGTCTAATGCCTTATTGCTTTGAAGTGCAAAAGCGTTTGCAAATAAAACCATTAAAAAAATAGCATTGATAAATCGCATACGGTAAAATTAAATATAAAAACGCCTGTTAGCAAATTTTGGTTAAGAATGCGTGTTAATATTATTATAAATGTTAAAAAGAGTAAAAAAGTTCATTAAATGTTAAAATAATTCAATAAAAAAACCGGCTAACAATAGCCGGTTTTTTTATTTGATTGAAAAGTCTATTTTTTCTCGTCGTCTTTTTTCTTGCAACATTCTTTTTTAGATGCAGCTTTGTCTTTACAACAAGCTTCTTCTTTTTTTGTAACGATGCATTTTTTCTCTACGATTGTATGACCTTCAGCATCTGTATAGGTTGTATCTACTAAGTAAGTACAGTTTTTGTCAGCATCACATTTTCCCATTCCGCCATTTTGCAATATTGCAGCACTTGTGCCTGATTCAGCTTTTGCATTGTTTCCCATGTGTAAACCATGACCAATAATATATGGTGCAATCACTAAAGAAACGATTGACATTAATTTGATCAAGATATTCATAGATGGACCAGATGTATCTTTAAATGGATCGCCAACTGTATCACCAGTTACCGCAGCTTTGTGTGGTTCAGATTTTTTGTAGAACATTTCACCATTAATTAGAACACCTTGCTCGAAAGATTTCTTAGCATTGTCCCAAGCACCACCAGCATTTGATTGAAAAACACCCATTAATACACCTGAAACTGTAACACCAGCCAACAAACCACCTAATACTTCTGGTCCGAAAATGAAGCCAACAATAATTGGTGTGATTAATGCGATTGCACCAGGCAACATCATTTCTCTGATAGATGCTTCTGTAGAAATAGCTACGCATTTTTCGTATTCAGGTTTTGCTTTGTATTCCATAATTCCAGGAATATCACGGAACTGGCGACGAACTTCCTGCACCATATCCATTGCTGCTTTTCCAACTGCCTGAATACATAATGCTGAGAAAATAAATGGAATCATTCCACCAACAAATAAACCTGCTAAAACATCTGCTTTGTAAATATCAATATGTTGATTGTCCGGCATTGCAATACCAACAAACGCTGCAAACAATGCTAACGAAGTTAATGCTGCAGATGCGATGGCAAATCCTTTTCCTGTAGCTGCTGTTGTGTTACCAACGGCATCTAAATTATCTGTACGTTCACGAACTTCCGGTGGCAATTGGCTCATTTCTGCAATTCCACCAGCGTTATCTGCAATTGGTCCGAATGCATCAATTGCTAACTGCATCGCTGTTGTTGCCATCATACCTGCAGCAGCGATAGCCACACCATATAAGCCTGCGAAATAATAAGAACCCATGATACCAGCAGCTAAAGTTAAGATTGGAATAACGGTTGATTTCATACCAACTGATAAACCACCGATAATGTTAGTTGCGTGTCCTGTTGAAGATTGTTGAATGATTGACATAACAGGTGGTTTGCCCATTGCTGTGTAATATTCAGTTACGATACTCATAATTGCGCCAACTACAGTTCCTACAACGATTGCGAAGAATACATCAATTTTTGTGAATTCTACACCACGAAGAGAAATTGTTCCATCTGGCAACATATACATTACTATAAAGAAAGAAGCAATAACAGTTAAAGCCATTGATGCCCAATTTCCAATGTTTAAAGCTGTTTGTACATTTGATTTATCATCTTTAATACGAACAAACCAAGTACCAACCAAAGAAAACACGATGCCTAAACCGCAAATTACCATTGGTAATAAAACAGGAGAAAAACCACCAAAATTATCAGCGTTAACACTTGTAATTTCTTGTCCTAAAACCATAGTTGCTAAAATAGTAGCAACATACGAACCGAAAAGATCGGCACCCATTCCGGCTACATCACCAACGTTGTCACCAACATTATCTGCAATAGTTGCAGGATTTCTAACATCATCTTCAGGAATTCCTGCTTCTACTTTACCAACTAAATCTGCACCAACGTCAGCTGCTTTTGTATAAATACCACCACCAACACGCGCAAATAATGCGATTGATTCAGCACCTAAAGAGAAACCGGTTAATACTTCGATAGCTGTTCTCATCTGATCGCTATCTACTTCAATAACATGGAAGAATTTAAAGAATACAATGAATAAGCCACCAAGACCAAATATTGCTAAACCTGCAACACCTAAACCCATTACGGTTCCACCTGTGAATGATACATTTAAAGCTTGTTTTAAGCTTGTACGAGCTGCTTGCGTGGTACGAACATTTGCTAAGGTTGCTACTTTCATGCCGATGTAACCTGCAAATGCTGAAAAAATTGCACCAATAATAAATGCAACTGCAATTAAAGGACTGGAGTTTTCACCATTCATACCTAAAACAGTCAATAAAATTGCTGCAATGATTGCGAAATAAGTTAAAACTTTCCATTCTGCTTTTAAGAATGCTATTGCACCGTCTGCGATGTAACCTGCTAATTCCTGCATGTTTGCATCACCGGCATCTTGTTTTTTAACCCATGCAAACTTGATTGCTGTGATTATTAATCCAAAAATTCCTAAAAAAGGAACTACGTAAAATAAAGTATTCATATTTATATTGATTTTTAAAGCGGTGCAAAAGTACAACAAAGTTTACAATTATTAACAATTCGGATAATTGTTAACATAAAGAACAAAAAAGAGATGGCATCACTAAATAGTGATGCCATCTCTTTTTTATAAAAAATGTTGCGATTATTTTCCTTCTGCTTTGTCGCATTTAGTTTTAGCGCATTTTTCTTTGTCGCTTTGCTTACAAGCCGGATTGCTTTGTCCTTTCATGCAGCAGCCGGCTGGTTTACCTTCAACAGTCGTTGTTGCAGATGCAGTAGTTGCAGAAACCGTATATCCTGTTTCGTCAGCTAAAGATTTTACCACTTTTTCAGCAGAAATTGTTTTTTCATCATATTCTATTACTGCTGTGCTGTTTGCTGCACTTACCGAAGTTACTTCTGTTACACCTTTAATAGAAGAAGCTGCACTTTTAAATTTTGTTTCGCAGCCACCGCAATGCATTCCTTTTACAGATAAATTAAGTGTGCTTTTTGCAAAAACAGTAGAAAATGTAATTGCTACCAAAAGCAATAATGTGTTTATTTTTTTCATAACAAGAAATTTAGATTATAATATATAAAGTTAATCAAAATTAGTTTCTATTGATAGTGCATCAGTCCAATAATTAATGCAACAAAAAAGAATAGCAGCGATAAGATTACCAATATCTTATTCTCTTTTTTAAATCCTACAATACCTAAAGGAATGGCAATCAACGCTAATGTTATTTTTGGATCCAGCCAATGTTGGTATGAATTAGTTTTTATTCTAAAAAAAACCATCCAAAATCCTAAAACTAAAAAAACTACAGAAACCAAAGTTTCTAATAAAAGTGTTTTCTTTTTGTAAGAAATGAAAGCTTCCTTTTTACCTGAAAGAAATAAGACCGACTTGATAGTGTAAGACAACAAAAAAGCAACTGCAAAGCCTAAGTGTAAGTGAAGTAATAGTTGATAATCCATAAAATAAATTTTTTCAAAGTTACACAGATTTAGAAAAATAAGAATTCATTTCTACATAAATATAAAGCAGGCTGTATCTTTATTTTAAACGAAATATAGATACATTAGAAATATTTATCAATGAAAGGTATTAATTATGAAGTATTTAGCTTAATTTAGCACTTCGAAACTAAGCTGTGTAAATCAGAGTTAACTTAGCCGTTACAACTGTATTAATGAAATATTTTCTCGGAACTTTATTAAGTGTAATGCTTATGCTGGTTGCTATTGGTTACACAAAAGCACAGGATCCTTCTTTTGCACAATTTTATCAATTCAGAACATATCTTAATCCGGCAGCAACAGGCTCTGAAAAGGGCTTGAATGTAGCTATGATTTATAAGAACCAATGGAACTACGTGCCTGGTGGCTTTAATACTTACGGAATTTCTATGGACGTTCAGTCTGCAAGAGCATCATCAGGATTTGGTGTGATGGCTTACAGGAACGTGGAGGCAAAAACCTTGCAAACCAATTATGTTTCTGCTTCTTACGCTTACATCGCAAAAATCTCTACAAAAGTAAATTTACATATTGGTGTAAATGCAGCTTTTATGAATAAAGGCTTAGATCAGAGCCGTTTAATTTTTACAGATCAGTTAGATCCGGAAGTTGGCGTGGTTCCTGGTGGTTCCAGCACAAATATTGTGTTGCGCAAAGTAAACATGTTTGATTTAGACGCCGGTCTTCTTTTACGTTTCAGATATGATATTAACAAGCATATGGTACATAACTCTTTAGGATTTGCCGTACATCATTTAACAAGACCTGATGAATCTTTCGAAAACATTTCTACTCGAATACCGATGCGATTTACGGTAAATTACGGCGCTATGTTTCCTGTATCAAGAGGAAAATACAAACGCAATATTGATTTCTATATTTCACCGGTTTTTAAATTTGATTACCAGGAAAAAATACAAGTGTATAATGCCGGTATGTTCGCCACTTTTAAACCTGTGTATGCAGGTGCAATGTATCAATTAAATAAATACAGCAACAACAGCACGCATGGTTTAATATTGATTGGTGGTGTAGATTGGGATTTAGGCAAAGATAATTTTATGACGATGAATGTTGGCTATAGCTACCAGTTAGATTTTACAGGCGTAACCTCTAAAAGTCGCGGACAGCATGAGATCACGCTTAGAATGAATTTTAATAATGTTGCCGTTTTTTCACCTAAGAATAAAAAAGGAAAGAAGATAGATTGTTATGATTTTCCCGGAAAGAATGCCGTTAAGTTGTTTTAATTTTAAATACAAATGAGAAAAGCACTATTTATATTATTTGTTCTTATCAGCAGCAAAGCTGCTTTTTCTCAATGTAGCGGTGTTACCATTACACCAAACAAAGCTAATTATTGTGCCGGCGAACCTGTTAAGATCAGTGTAAATAATCCAAAGCCACTTACCAACTACAGGATAGTAATTGATGGTGTTACCTATGCTGATACAATTGCTACAGTTGGTTTTTCCGGTGCAGCAACCACTACAGATCATTTTATCGATGTTCAGTATAATGTATTAGGAAACTGGATTTCTTGTGTACTATTTCCACCATCAAGACCAAAGGTCACTGTTTCACCATCACCAGATCCAACTATAAAAGATATTAGTGCCAACCAATCCGGAACAGGCTTTAAACAATGTATTACAGCACCAACTTATAAGTTTGATATTCAGAATGCTTCTTCTACAGCAGGCACTTACACACAAACGTATACTATAAATTGGGGCGACGGATCAGCACAGGTAGGACCAACGGCAAACTTCACTACACTTTCTCACACATACACCAGTCCTGGCGGCTATACACTTACTTATACAGTTACAGCAAACGAGCTTTCAGGCGCATGTAAAACCGTTACTAAAACCTATGATTTATATTTTGGTGTTTTGCCTAATATAGGTGGTATTGGTTCTTTGGGAAATTTTATTTTGTGTGCACCTAAGGCACAGCAATATTTAATAGATACAAGTATTACTAATAGAAATCCGCCGGGAACTACTTATACATTAAGTGTAGGTGGTGTTAATGCGATGAGTTTTGTCCAGCCAATTCCAAGAGAGCTTCCACCATACAATTTTACAGCTAATTCTTGCGAAGAATCTTGTGGAGGCGATAATTATTTTTTAGTAAAGATCACAGCAAAAAACTTATGCGGCGAACTGTCTTCAAGTACTTGCCAGCCAGTAGCAGAAGAAGTAAAACCGATCATAGAAGGAAGAGATACGGTTTGTGTAGGTGTGCCTACTTCTTTTAGAAATACAGATTTAAAAAGTAGAACATTCGTAAATGGTAATTGCCAGCCAGCTTTTCATACATGGAGAATCATACCGGCAACAGGATATTCTAACGTGGCACCGGCACTTAATATACCGGTTCAAAACAATGGTCTTAATGTCACCTTCAACCAAACAGGTACTTACAGAATTACGGTGCGAGATTCCGGCTATTGCAATGTTCGCGATACTTTTAAAGATATAATTGTAGTTGACAGAGTAAGAGCACAGGCAGCATATACAGCACCATCATGTATTCCTGCTACAGGTTTTGTTGATATTCCAATGACGAACACTTCAGGTGCAGTATCAGATATTATAAAATATACATGGTCTGTTTTGCCTGCAACAGGAATTTCTTTTAGTGTTGGAAATGAAAATTCTGTTACGCCGACGATCAGGTTTACAAAATCAGGAAATTATACGATCAGGTTAGACATTGAAGGTGGTTGTAATACTGCTTCATGGGACAGCACAATTATTATCAAAGGAAAACCTGCAATAGATACCTTGAAAATTCCGGAAGGATGTTTTGCGCCGTATATTATAAATCCGAGAGATTATTTTAACTATACAAATGGTGGTGACCCAAATGCCATGTATAGTTGGGTATTCAGTGGTGGTGTTCCATCTACATCAAGCATAGAAAACCCTGGAAACATTACATTTAACGGACCTGGAACATTTGCCATCAGCTTAAACATAAGAGCGCAATGCGGTGATTCTACACTCACAAACTTTGTAATGGTAAACAATAATGTAAAACCAAATGCAGGACCTGATCGCAATGTCTGCAAATTCAGCGCACCTATTACGCTTTCTGCTGTTCCGGCTGGCGGCGTTTGGCGTGGCGATGGCATCACAGATTCGGTGGCAGGTATCTTTAACTCATCATCAATAACAACAAGCACGGTAAATATTGTATATGTATTAAATCCTACAGGTAATTGCCCGACATTAGACACCGTCAAGATAAACGTAATAGAGATCGTTGGTTTAACGGCAGGACCAGACCAAACAATCTGCAAAGGAAGCGGCATGCTAAAACTAATAGGTGATACAGCATTTCCAAACGGCACTTGGTTTGGAACAGGTGTCGTAAACGGCACAACAGGCATTTTTGACCCAACAGGTATCGTTCCCGGAAATTATCAGATAGGTTATATATTCGGTGATGCTTCTGGTGCTTGTTCAGATACAGCATACAAAAAAGTAACAGTTTTCGATAGCGTGCATGTATCATTGCCGCCACCTGTATTATGTTTCAACCAGCCATTTAATTTTGGAAATATCAGCGGCAATTTGTCGGCAGCAAGATGGAATTTCGGCGACGGCACGCCTGATGCGTTTATTGTAAATCCGTCGCATGTATTTACAAGAACAGGTAATTTTACCGTGACACTTTACGCAGAAACACCGGACAGGTGTTTAGATACTATCGTGATTCCGGTAACAGTAATCAGCAATCCGCCTTTAAGGTTTATTGTAAATCCAGACAGCTCTTGTACAGGCAATAATATAACTTTCAGCTTTCCGGCAGGACATGATACAGCCACTAATTACATTTGGGATTTCGGTTCATCTACAGTTCAAACCACTATTCCTACCACACAAACATTCTCTTTCCCAAAACCAATACTAAGAGATACCTTATACTTTGTAACCTTGCGTGCAGATTATTATTGTGGACCGTCTTTCTTTACAGACACCGTAAAAGTGAAGGCTTCGCCTAAAGCAGATTTCGGTATTCAGAACATCGGCTGCTCACCTTTCACACCTGCTTTGGCAAATACATCTTATGGTTCGCCTACTTCTTTTGTTTGGGATTTTGGAAACGGCAATACTACAACTTTCGAAAGTCCGATACCGCCAACCTATATAAACACAACACGCAGAGACACTTCTTATAAAATAAAACTAAGTGTTTTAAATACTTGTGGTAGCGATACTATCACTAAATCAATCACAGTAAAAGGAAATGATATTTTTGCAAAATACTTTACGGATATTACGCAAGGCTGTCAGCCATTAGAAGTCAATTTCTTCAACCTCTCTTCACCAGGTGCTGATATTATTTGGGATTTTGGTGATGGCACATCTGCTTTTGCTGATAATATACCACACGTATATGATAGCGCCGGAACCTACAGAGCAAAGATTTACGCGCGTGGTTCTTGTGGTATCGACTCTTTTACAACAACTATAACAGTATTTGGCAAGCCAAAACCTGCGTTTACCTATACGCCTGCATGTGCCGGTTTGCAAACCCAGTTTATAAATAATACAACTAATGGCAACAGTTATATTTGGTATTTTGGCGATGGTGATTCTTCTATCTCAACAAGACCAAACCCAACGCATGTATACGCAGCAACAGGTGCTTATACCGTAAAATTAATTGTGGCAAATGCTCGTCCGTGTGTAGATTCTATTTCAGTAAATATCAGGGTTTCTACAAAACCAACAGCAGCGTTTACGGTTCCTGTACCAAAGGTTTGTGAGCAGGAACCAATATCTTTTATCAATAATTCTACAGATGCCTTAAATTATATTTGGTATTTCGGAAATGGCGAAACTTCCACGGCAGCTTCCCTAAGCTATACTTATCCAACATCTGGTTTATATGATGTGACCTTAACTGCTATTAATGGTGATTGCAAAGACAGCGTAACGCAGTTAGCAGCCGTAGAGATCTATCCTAAACCGGTAGCAGGATTTTTATATGAGTTTACAGGAAATGGTTTTAACGCACCAATAGAATTTACCAATACTACTTTTAACGGCAATACTTTCTTTTGGAAGTTTGGCGATGGTGATACTTCTGATGTAAAAGATCCTGGTTCGCATCAATACAATGGCGAAGGACCTTACAGGGTAACCTTATACACAGAAAGTACCAAAGGCTGTAAGGATACGGTTTCTATACCATTAGGTGTTGATTATACAGGACAGCTATACGTGCCGAATGTATTCTCACCAGAAGTAGGCATCGGTGAATCAGCAATCTTTAAACCGAAAGGCTTGGCGCTGAAAGAATATCGTTTAGAAATATTCTCTACTTATGGACAATTATTGTTTGAAACCACCGCATTAGAAAATGGTCAACCTGTAGAAGGTTGGGACGGCAGATGGAAAGGCACTATATTGCCACAAGATGTTTATGTGTGGAAGATACGCGCCATATTCACCGACGGAAAAGCATGGCCAGGCATGAAAGACCCGAAAACCGGCAAAAGAGCTGTAATGGGTTCTGTTATTTTGTTGAGATAAGAATTTACAATACTCTAATAATGCTGAAAGCGAATTAAAACTTCTTAGCACCAACATATACATCATCCAACACTTTCTTGGCACGCAAAGCAGGCGGCACAATATTTAAAGTATTGCAAAAAATGCAAGTATATTCATTCTTCGTAGCATCAGCTTCCAAAGGCGCACCGCACGAAGCACATCGTACCGCAATAATATTTCCTTTCAAGTCTTCTTTTTTGTTTTTATGAAAATAGAAAACCAGCTCTTTCAAACCATCATTATCAGAAGTAAACTTAATTAGCTGGTTACAATTTTCACATTCTATTTCTTTAAGCTCTGTATTTGCAGGTATTTCCAATACATGATGACATTGATAGCAGTTAATATCCTTCACCAAATTGTAATTCATTTCTATGCTCATAAAACCCATAAGTGTAGTGCTGCCATCATCATATTGTTTTACTTTTTTTATGTCAGAAAATTCTACAGCTTCGCGCCAGGTTTTATCAGAAATATTACCACACTCTTCGCAAGTTGGATTGCCTTCAAAAGACTGAAAAGGAATTGGCTTGCTGCATGTAGAGCAAATTACATTGAGGTTGTATTTGTACCATTTGTATTGAAAATTCATAGTATAGTTTTATAAAACAAGATACAAATTAGCACGAATTGTTTTTATCAGAAAAATAAAATAGGACAAGTATATGAAGAAGAGATAGTTTAAATCATACTAATTAAAGAATCATGGTTGATACAAATAAAAAAGCCGTTTGCTTTATACAAACGACTTCGATTATGTTCCTGACTAAAAATTTTATATGGAAGCTTTAATTCATAATCATCTTTAAATACATCAATCAAAGTTCAGAAAAAATTAATACACTACTTTTCCTAAACTGGTAATAATACTTGCTATCCTGATAGCATCCCAAATTTTGCTTTCGTTGCTGCCTGCAGCTAATACAGATTGTTCATGGCTTTTCACACACATTTCGCAACCGTTTACCGCACTTACTGCAAGACTTACCAGTTCAAAGAATTCTTTTCCTAAAACAGGATTCATCATGATGTTCATACGCAAACGCGCCGGTGCATTGTTGTAGGCTTCTTTTTCTACAAAATGACGAAAACGATACAATACATTATTCGCCGATAACAAAGAAGCACACGCCTGAGCATCAGCAATCTCTGCATCTGTAGCACCATGATCTTTTGCTTTTGCAGCAAATACGTTCGATAAAATTTCGTTCGTGTTATTTGTGGTAACCGCTAATGCAAGCAAATGTGTTTCTTTTGCAGACAAATGATCTGACGTTAAAACTGCTTTTACATTCAGCTTTAAGTCGCGCAGATACTTAGAGTCAGCATTGCCTAAATTTTGCAAAACGGCATTTGTATATTCCGGCTGAAGACCCAAGTCTGCCAATAATTCTTTAATTGTTTCGTGCATGATGTGGAGTTGAGATTTGAGAAACGAGATTTGAGAAACGAGACATTAAAATCTCATTTCTCATTTCTCTTGTCTATATTTTATGAAAGCGTTGCTTCGCCTTTAACCCAATTACAAGGGCAAAGTTCGTCAGTTTGTAATGCATCTAAAATACGCACTACTTCTTTTACATTTCTGCCAACAGAAAGATCGTTTACAGAAACCCAACGGATAATACCTTGTGGATCTACGATGTATGTTGCTCTGTATGCTACTTCTTCGCCTTCTGTTAAGATGCCTAACTCGCGTGCTAAAGATTTAGAAGTATCAGCCAACATTGGATGGTTGATCTTGTTTAATCCTTCGTGGTGTGTTCTCCAGCCAGCGTGTACGAACTCTGTATCTGTTGATGCACCAACTAACACTGCGTCTCTGTCTTTGAAGTCGCCGTTTGCGTTATCAAACTCAATAATTTCTGTTGGACATACGAATGTGAAATCTTTTGGCCAAAAATAGATCACTAACCATTTGTCTTGGTCTGTGTGAATTGCATTTGTGATCGTTTCAAACTCTTTGCCTTTTTCTAAGCTAACTACTGCTGTTTTTTCAAATGAAGGAAATTTTTTTCCTACTGATAATAAACCCATTTTGTTTTATTTTTATGATGATGAATAATTTTTTAAAAGAATAATTTATTGTTTTAACCAAGAAGAATACATCCAGATTTCTTTTTCCTGTTGTGTAATAAAATCAGTTAATAAAGACGTTGTGCCTTCATCGCTCAATTTATCTGCGGTTGGCAAAATATTTCTTTCTATAAGAATGATAGTTTGTAAGCTGTCAACAATTAAACTTACTGCATCTTTTGCATCGCTGATGTTTTTGCCTTCTTTAATGTTGGAACTTGTCAGATAATCTGTAAATGTATGCAATGGTGTAAAACCTAATGTTAGAATACGTTCTGCGATCAGATCAATTTTTTCCTGCGCGTCTGTGTAGATTTCTTCAAACTTTACATGCAATTCAAAAAAGTGCTTGCCTTTAATATTCCAATGCAAACCACGAGTGTTTTGATAATATAGTTGATAGTTTGCTAATAAAGTATTTAATTCAAAAGCCAATACTTCTGATTGTTTGCTGTCTAAACCGATTTGTGTAGTATGCTTACTCATGTTTTATTTTTACAGTACAAAGATGATACTATTTGTTTAATAAAAAAAATCAATTAATTTTATGAATTGATAAGAAAAATTGATACATCGTTTTCATGCAAAGAACGCAAAGAAAAAACGTCGAAAGCGTAATTAAAGATGCGCTCTTTGCGTGAAATAAAATAAAAAATAAACATGAATATTTCACTTACACAATTAGAATACATTTTGGCAATTGATACTTATCGCCATTTTGCAAAAGCCGCTGATGCCTGCTTGGTAACGCAACCGACATTATCTATGCAATTGAAAAAATTAGAAGAAGAATTAAAGATCAATATTTTTGACAGAAGCAAGCAGCCAATTATTCCGACAGATGCAGGAAAGCAAATTATAGAGCAGGCACGTATCATTTTACGTGAAGCGAAAAAGCTGGAACAAATTGCTAAACATCATGACGATACTTTTGAAGGAAGTTTGATCATTGGTATCATTCCTACTTTAGCACCCTATTTGTTGCCCTATTTTTTAGGTGATTTTTTAAAGAAATATAAACAAATAAAACTCGTTATTCAGGAATTAACAACAGACGAAATTATTTTTAAACTGAATAAAGATGAAATAGATGTTGGCATTTTGGCAACACCTTTACATGAAAATAATTTGATGGAAGAGCCTTTGTTTTATGAAGAAATAAAAGTATTTGCACATTACAATCATCCGTTAACAAAGAAAAAAAATTTAGATCATGATGACATTATGCGTGATGATATTTGGATGCTGTCGCAAGGCAATTGTTTCAGAAGCCAAGTGATAAATATTTGCGCAAATCCAATAAAAATGAATGATCAATTGAAGTACGAAAGCGGCTCGATTGAAACCTTGAAAAAGATGGTTGAAATGGAAGGTGGTTTTACCTTGTTGCCTGAATTAGCTGTATTGGAATTATCGAATAAAAAGATAAATCAAGTCGCAGAATTTAAAAAACCGAAACCATTGCGCGAAATAAGTATGGTGTATGCACGAAGTGTTTCTAAGAAGAAATTTATAGATGTGCTGAAGAAGCTGATTATTGGTAGTGTTCCGGAAGAATTGCTGAATAAGAAAAGAGGTGCTGTAGTGGAATGGAAATAGAACGCAGATTTCACAGATTTGGAATGATTAATATGATTATAAATTGCTTTGCGTGAAAAAAACTTTGCGTCTTTGCGTGAAATCATTTTTAATCAGTGAAATCTGCGTTCAGCTCTTTCAAACAATCTTTTAATTTTTCTAAATGTTGTCCATATAATTTTCTGATGTACCATTTCATTATTGGATAAGAAAGTAAAGTAAGTAACAATGCAAATGATAAGATCATAGATAAAGTTGCAGAACTGAAAACATCAAAATATAATAAAAAACCAAGTGCTTTCATTTCATATAATACTGCAAATCCAGACAGAAATCCTGAAATTGGTGTAAGCAAAAGGCTTCCCCAAAAATAAATGCTTAAATATTTTTCTAATTGTGTAATGAGTAATTGCAGGCTTGATTTTATATCCTGATTATAAGAAAAGAACTTTTTAAGCTCATTGTATTTTTTAATGTAATAAATTAAATAAGGAACGAAAACAACCATGATTACTATGACACATAAAATAGTAACTTCTTTATAATGAAAATAGATTGGAACACAGGCAATCAGCAACAGGCACACAAAAAACATTATGATCTCTATCAGTAAGTTTTTGCGTACATGATCTATAATATTTGTTGATTTTTTATTGAGTAATGCACGAATTTTTTCCTGCTCAATAGCTTGCTGACCAATATCGTTTTCGATCTTATTCGACCAAATATTTTTTAAATCTTCTAATTCTATCATTGATAAACTTTTATTAAGGTTTTTAATTTTTCTTTAATCCGACTCATTTTCACGGCAACATAATTTGCTGTGATACCTGTTATTTCAGCAATTTCTTCATAAGCCTTATCTTCTAAATATAATAATACAATAGACTTTTCAACATCAGATAAATGCTCGATAGCTTTGTATAAATGCTGTAAATCTTCATCAATACTAACTTCCTTTTTATCTTCTAATTGAAAAGAAACTTTCTCTAATTCTGTGGTTAAGATTTTCTTTTTTCGTAAGCCTGAAATCGCTGTATTTAAAGCAATTCTGTACATCCAAGTAGAAATTTTTGCTTCGCTTCTGAAAGATGGAAAAGCTTTCCATAATTGTAAAACCATTTCCTGAAATAGATCTTCTCTTTCTGTTACGTTATTGCAATAGATTCTGCACACCTTATGTAAGATGCCTTGATGTTGATTAATGGTTTGTACAAACTGCTGTTCCAAAGAAAATGCGCTGATAAATAAGTCGCTGTTGTTACAAAGATATTACAATTAAAACATTTAAAATAAAAAACCACATGTGGTGAGCATGTGGTTTTTTAATGCAAAAGATGGTTACTTCTTTTTGTTGCAATCTTTCTTATGATGATGGCAATTACCTGATTTACCTTTGCCTTTCTTCGAGTCATCTTTTTTTTCGGAATGATTTCTTATTTCCGTTTTTGATCTTTCACCATTGCCTTTAAAGTTTGGTGCAGCGTAAGTGTTTGCGGAAAGAGCCATGATCATCATAAAAGCTGTTCCTAAAATTAAATTCTTCATGTTGTTTATTTTTTGTTTGTTATTAATGATTCAGATAATGCAATGCGAATGCCATGTTTTTTGCAAATAATCCTTTAACAAAATTTTTAGTTAAGAAGACGACTGCTATAACATTGCTTAACAATTAAGATTTTAGATTCTATAAATCATTCAAAACATCAATAAAATATGATGATTAAAGCTTGTTAAAGAAATTATTTAAGAGAAGATAATTCTTCCATTCTCTAACTCCTCAATTCATTAAATAAGAATCTAAGGAAAACCCTGAGTTTTCCTTTTAGTGGTTTGCGTTGAAGATAAAGCTTTTCAATTGGCGCAATTTTACACTATCAAAACAAAACAAAAACAAACAAAAATTTATAACAAACAAAAAATAACAATCATGAAAAATTCAATCAAAACAATCGCAGCCATTATCGTAGTTATCGTTTCAATGAACTCATCTTTTGGCAAAACAAAAAAAATGACAGTTAATCAATTTCAATTAAAATATAACCAGGTTGATAGCAGCTTAATTGGAACTTGGGAAAAAAACAAAACTGCTAATTCAAAAACAACGGATACTTATTGCCAATTCAACCAAAACGGAACGTACATCACTTTTGAAAAAGAAAAAGAGAACTACACTATTACCGGAAAAGGAAAATGGATAATAGAGAATGAAAAAATTACCATTGTTGCAGGAAACGAAGTGTCTTCAAAAACAGCTTTTATATCAAGTGATAACTACCTGCAATTTGGCAACAATGTCACTTACACAAAGCCATCAGCATTGTATGTAACCAAATAGAAATCTAAAACTAAGGAAAACCCTGAGTTTTTTACTGAGCGGTTTCCTTGGAAGATAAAAGTTTAGAATTAGCGGAATTTTACAATATCAAATAACAATAAAAATTAAACATCATGAAAAAATCAATCACAACATTTGCAGCATTGATGGTTATAACATTATCAACTGCGTTTGCACAAAACAAAACAATCGACAAATGTATAGTAGGCTCTTGGATGCAGCAAAACATTATATCCAGCAATGGTTATGGCAATTCTGCTTCTTACACGTCAGTTACTTATTATCAGTTTATACAAAATGGAAAATTAATTGTAACAGAAGGAAATGCAGTTGCAAGTGGAAACGATTGGAGCTATAATAATAATGCTTCGAATACTAACAGCTGCAATTGGTTTGTGCAAAATGGCTATATCTATTTCGAACAAAATGGTCAATTACTTGGCTACACCAAATACACATTACACAACGGACAATTGGTATTTGGTCAAAAGGGAAATTATAAATTTTTACAACGCAGTTAATAACAATTTTTAGAAATGAATAAAATTATTAAACAAAATAAAATCAACAACTATGAACACGAACAAAAAAATCAGAAGCATGATAGCTTTAGCTTTGATCATCTTCGCAGTAAGCACCACATCTTGTAAAAAAGAAGAAAACATTACACCAAGTAATACGCCAACAACGCCAACAACACCTGTTACACCACCAGTTGTGCCGGTAACGCCACCGGTAGTTGTGCAGCCAAGTGTTTCTATGAAACCTAAAAATATTACGACTACAGAAAATGGTGTTATTATAAGAAAACAAAGTTATCAATACGAGGCAAACGGTAAACTAAAGAGATACATTTCAACGGAAAATAATCTTTCAGATTCAGTTGTAATAAGCAGTGATGGTACAAGTGTAGACTTTAGAATGCATACAACATCTAATGTTCGAAATACCTTGCAATTAAATGCAGATAAAACATTTAAATCATTAGCATTTGGCAGCACACAAATAAGTTTTGCAAACAGCCAAACAAAACTTAGCAGCATGACACAATCAAGAACAAACGGCAGCACGTTTATAGCAGCACAGTTTCAATACACCAACAATAATTTATCTGTTGTTGGTGCAGAAGCAAGGTTCGATTTCAATTACTATGATAATTTGCCTTACCAAAAAGGAATAAATGAAATGCCGATCTTATTAAAGCCAATTCAGTTTTACAAAGTGATGGAATTGGAAAATGCAACCACAACTATATTGTATAATAAGTTGCTAAGACAAGCAATCATTGACTTTGGCAACCGAAAAGAATTGCATGCATATGTGTATGTAATGGACACAAATAACAGAGTGATACAGATTACAGATACTGTAACAAACGTTACATCAACTACATCTACACAAAAAATTTTAGTAAGTACAATAGCTTATTAATAATATGCCACAGAAACCATTATAGAGCCGCTCGGCGAGCAATCAAAGAGCGGTTTTATTTCTCTAAGAGCCAATAAAACATGATGTTTTGAAGCACTACTAAAATTAAATCCTTTAAAAATTCTTTAATTCTTAAACTCTCTAATTCAGTAAATTCTCTACCTAAGGAAAACCCTGAATTTTTTATTGTGTGGTTTACATGGAAGATAAAAAATTAGAATAAACGGAATTTTACACTATCAAATAACAATCAAAAAATAAATAACATGAACACATCAATCAAACAAATCATTCTTAGTGCAATTGTAATTGTAACTATGACCTTTGCTCAATCTTGCGGAAACAAAAAAACAAACGAAGTAAACAGCAGCAGAGATTCCAGATTAGTAGGAAAATGGGAATTTCAGCAAAATCTTGGCAGTCTTGGTGGCACAATCGGTTCTGTAATAAACGTTACTCAGGATACTTATAATGCAGATGGATCCGGAATTGAAAGAACATTTCATTTGCAAAGCGGACAAATCAGAGATGATGAGTCTAAAAGCTTTACATGGAAAACATCAGGCGACAACCAGATCATTTATGATTTTGGAAATGGTGGTGGCGCACCAATAAAATATGGCTTCAACGCACGTGCAGATGCCTTGCAACTAACTTTTTCAAATGGAACAACACAACTTTATTCTAAATTTTAAAAATCAAAATAATCAAACAAAAATTCTTAAAAAGTAAAAAATTAAAATTATGAAAAACACAAACAAACTAAAAAGTATGATTGCCATAATGGTATTCACTTTTGCAGCAGTAACAATGAGTTGCAAAAAAAACGATAACGTAATTACGCCTGTAACACCAATAGATTCAACCATTGGTTTGCCGCAAGCAGTAATAAACCAAGTGCCTGATTCTATCATTCAAAAAATAAAAGATCTTGGAATGCCAATAAATGAAGGCATTGCGCCACCAAACATCAACGGAATCTATTTAGGTTCGCCATGGACTTTGGTTGCTTCTAATTTTGCTGATAATGCGCCTGGACATTTGTTTACAGATTTGAAAGTAAAATTTACAAATCAAAATAATTCAACACAGGAAATTAATACGCAAACAAAAAGTGGTACAACAATAAGCGATGAAACAGTTTCATTTATTTCTGGTCACGATAGCTTATTTAGTGTTTTTATCATCACAAACTTTAATACTATCAGCGGTTCAGATACAACAGATATTCAGCAATTTGTTCGTGTATTTTCCGGTGTAAAAACTGCAAATGAAACATCAATTAAAAGCTTGCGATCTGCATTAATGTCGTTGAAAGAAATTAAGTCAACTAATCCAAATGCCTTTTTAAAAGTTGGACAAGGCAGATTGATCTTTGATAGTGATGCCGTTTCAGAAACACAAGCAACATTTAGATTAAGCCAACCTGAAAATTGGATTCCAAATAATTTAGTTTCTAAAGAATTCCTTAAATAAAATTTCTTAGTTGTTATTTGAGTGCAGTTCCGAATTGATTTATCAGTTCGGAACTTTTTTGTTTGATAAAAACATTTGTTATTTAATCGGCAGTTCAATATTTATCGAAGTTCCTTTTCCAATTGCAGAATCAATATCCATTTTTCCACCAAGTAGCTCAATGCGGTTTTGCATACTGTGCAAACCAATGCCATCTTTATTTTTTATAATTGAAATATCAAAACCTTTTCCATCATCTTCCATCGTTATGGAAAGCTGATGTTCATTTTTTGTAAGCTGAATTAAAACTTCTTCAGCTTCAGCATATTTTATAATGTTGTTCAATAATTCCTGGATAATTCTATAGACCAACAATTCTAATTTTTGTGATAATCTTTTATCAAAACCATAATGTTGAAAATCGATTTCAAAGTTTCCGCTCGTTTGCATCTGCGAACAAAATTGTTCTACAGCATCAATTAAACCTAAGCGTTCGAGCGCAGAAGGCATCAGCGCATGAGAGATTTTCCTGATGTCTTGCGAAGCAGTATTCAATAAATCCAAAGCACTATTGTATTCATCATTTTGTTGAATTTCAACATGAGATTTTTTAAAATTGGTAAACTGTAACTTTATCATACTCATCAAACCACCAATGCCATCGTGTAATTCTTTTGCTAAACGAATGCGTTCTAATTCTTCACCATCTATGATTGCTTGTGTAAGTTCTATCTTTTTTTGCTGCTCAATGGTAACGATTTTATTTTGTAATAATTTTTGTCTTTGTTGCAAAAACAAATACAAGAATATGGCGCCAATCAACAAAACAAAGAATAAAATAACCGCAATGATAAATCTTGTTTTGGCTTGTTTCGCTTTTATTTCCTGTTGTTGTATCTCTACGGTTTGCTTAGCTATTTGCGTTTCTTTTTGTGCTGTTTGATATTTTGTTTCCAGTTCGTTTAATGTATTATTTCTCTTTTCAAAAAACAGGCTATCACTATATTGCTGATATAATTGTCCATAATAGAAAGCATTCTTAAAATCACCTTTTACAGCAGCAATTTCTTTGTGTAGTGCATACACACGTTTGTATAATTGAAATGAATTAACAGCTATCGCATATTTTTCTGCTTGCTGAATGGCTTGTTCTGCATCTATATTTTGGTTAAGTGCCAGCGCGCTTTCTGCCACATTTGCATATGCGAAAACAAGATCATAATCAGACTCGGTCTTTAAAATATAAGTTAATGATTTTTGCGCATTTGCAAACGCATACTGCCAGTTTTTCTGCGTTTTATAAAACTCATAAAAAGCTTTGTAAGCATAGCCAATTACAAAATCGTTATTAATGGCATTTCCATATTGTAATGCAATCGAAGCATAATTTTTTGCACTGTCTAATAAATTATTTTTTGTGAAAGAAATAGAAACATCATGTGCAATCATGCCTTCACTAAAAGTATCTTTTTGGATGATTGAAGTTTGATAGGCTAATAAATTATAGCGAAGTGCGTTCTTTATTTGTTCGGTATTATTATAAATAGAAGCAATATTGCTGTAGCAAATTGTTAAACCTTTGTAGAATTTTATACTATCGAAAATTACGGCAGCCTTTTGATAATTACTGATTGCAAGATCGAAATAACCTTTTACCTGGTAAATATTTGCCAGCGCATTGTAAGTAATACCAACTTCTTTCAAATCTTTTATACGTTTGAAGATTTGAATAGCTTCATAACATAAATCAACATTCAGGCTTTTTTCTTTTTCTGCAGCATTAATAATAGATAATTTCCGAAGTGCTTTTCCGCGTATTTCCGGTTTTTTGTCAGTTAATTCTTTGCGTTGTAAAAGCTGATTATAATAATATTTTGCACTGTCAACATTTGATTTCTCTGCAATTTGAGCAAGCTTAAATAATTTATCAGCATCTTGCGCAAAAACAAATTGATGGCAGAAAATAAGAAGTAAAGCAATGTATTTTAATATGGTTTTCAACAGATAATTTCTTTATAATAGGAATCTCAGCTATAAAAATATTATTTTTATTCTCAAACTATAAAAGTATTTTATGATAACCATCGGAATTGTGGACGACCACGGAATTGTATTACAAGGTGTTTCTAATATTTTTGCAGCAAAAAAAGAATACAAAGTAATTTTTGCTATCAATAACTTATCAGAAACAAATATTGCTTTGGAAAAAGAACAACCGCAGGTGTTATTCTTAGATATAAATATAAAAGGTGATGATGGCTTGGAAGCACTTAAAGTTTTTAAAAAGAAATATGCTGATATGAAGATTGTGATGCTGACTTCTTTTGAAGAAACAGCTTTGGTAAAAACAGCTTTAAGAAATGGCGCAAATGGCTATTTATTGAAAGATGCTTCGGAAACAGAATTTTTGGAAGCAATAGAAAATGTACTGAAAGGCGAACAATACGTTCAGAAAAGCATGCAAGATGCGATGCTGAAGGAAGCAATGGGTCAGAAAAAAGATTCATCGTATATTCCAAAGCTGACAAGAAGAGAAAAGGAAATTCTGCAATTGGTTGTTGACGAAAAAACAACACAAGAAATGGCAGACGAATTGTTTTTAAGCGTTAGCACAATTGAAACACATCGCATGAATTTGATAAGCAAGCTTGGTGTTAAAAACGCTGCAGGCTTAGTAAAGATTGCGCTTGAGAAAGGTTTGCTGAAAGATTAGCAATAACTTTTCCAAAGTTTAAACTTTGGAAAAGTTGATGAAAAGAATTATATTTTAGTAAAAACCACTCTAAACTTTACTGTTTCATTTGCACTATTTTTAGCAAAATAACTTGCCCGAAATGAAGAAGCGGAACGCGATTCGATATTCCAAATTTCGTTTGTTCCTGTTCCTGCAATGCGCAATGAAGTTCCATTGTTTATTAGCTCTATCAAACCTTGTTCCTTAATTTGCGGATCAGAAATATTGCATTTTGTTAAACCTTCGTCTAAAGTAAAAGTTTTAGCAGTTTTGTTAAACGACCAAATATTATCTTTCTTACAATCAGCAGGAATATTTGGAATATTTGGAACGGTGTCTGCTCCATCATTTAAAGAAATTAAAATCTCCGTTTTAGAAAATTGTTTTCCATCTATTTCGTCTAAAAACGTTGTTTCTGTCGTTTCTTCTTTTTTGCAACCTATCATACTAATGACAGCAAGTGCAATTAAAATAAATTTTTTCATAGTAATTGTTATTTGTTAGTATAAAGTTGAGCAAATTAAAGCAAATAAAGATAGCGGAAAACCACTAAAATAAAATGTTAAGGAAAACCGCTAATGTTTGTTAGCCAACTGACCGCAGGCTGCATCTATATCTTTACCACGGCTTTTGCGTACGTTGGCAATTACTTTGTGTTTATTCAGATAATCAATAAATTTTTCACGTATTTCAACAGTTGATTTATGAAAATCTGCCTGATCAATTTTATTATATTCGATCACATTCACCTTCACATCATTTACACGTTTGCACAATTCAACCAAATTCTTCGCATCTTCAATCGTATCATTCACGCCATCTAACAAAATATATTCAAACGTGATTTCGCCTTTACATTTCGATTGAAAATATTGCAACGCTTCCATCAACACCTCAATATTATTTTGCTCGTTAATTGGCATTATCGTATTGCGTTTCACATCATCAGCAGCATGCAACGACAAAGCCAAATTAAATTTCACATTATCATCAGCCAACTTTTTAATCATCTTCGCAATACCAGCCGTAGAAACGGTTATGCGTTTTGCCGACATATTTAAACCTTCTTCAGAAGTTATCTTATCAATGGCAGAAACCACATTGCTGTAATTTAGCAAAGGCTCGCCCATACCCATAAAAACAATGTTCGATAAATTTCTGCCAACACTTTCGTTCGATTGCTGGTTGATCAAAACAACCTGATCGTAGATTTCTGCAGCAGTTAAATTTCTTTCACGTTTTAAAAAGCCAGTTGCGCAAAAAGAACAAGTCAAGCTACAGCCAACCTGCGACGAAACACAAGCAGTGGCTCTGTCTTCAGTTGGAATTAAAACACCTTCAACCAAATGCTTATCATGCAATTGAAAAGCAGATTTTATGGTTCCATCATTTGATTTTTGAATTTTATACGCGGTAATTGGTTGAATAACGAAATGCGCTTTAAGCTTTTCACGCAACTCTTTGGAAAGATTCGTCATTTCATCAAAATCAACAGCAGATTTTTTCCAAAGCCATTCATAAATTTGCTTGGCACGAAACGGCTTTTCACCTAAAGTCTCTAATTGAGCAATGAGTTGTTCTTTTGTGAGAATTCGTATGTCTGTTGCGTTAAGCATTTTCAATTTCTAATTTCTGTACACTTTTAAAATCTTTCATCTTTTGATGTTGTAACTCTTCAATATCATAATCATCTTGCAAACCCAACCAAAATTTTGCAGAAACACCAAAATAAATACTCAAACGTATAGCTGTATCAGCAGTAATACTACGTTGTTGTTTAATAATTTGCGAAATGCGCGTTTGTGGAATATGAATCTCTTTTGCTAATTTATAAGCACTAATGTTTAAAGGAATTAAAAATTCTTCCTGTAATATTTCGCCTGGATGAATGTTGGTTAATTTTTTCATTTTTTCATTTTAATGATAGTCAACAATACTAACTTTTTCTGCGTTGTTATGATTCCATTCAAAAATAATTCTGAATTGTTTATTTATTCTGATACTGGAATAATTTTTTAAATTTCCACTTAACTTTTCTAAATGATTTGCTGGTGGAATTCTTAAATCATTTATGTTTTGAGCATTATTAATCATTCTTAATTTTCTACGAGCAATATGCTGTATTTCTAAAGAAAACTTTTTACTTCTTTTGCCTTCCCAAATTAATTCTGTGTCTTTGTCACCAAAAGATATAATCATACTAACGAAAAATGATACTAACGTCAAAGATAAGTATTTTTGTTGATTTTGAGAAGATTTTAGTTATTTTTGTTTGATGCGCAAGATCTCAGCCAATAAAATTTATCCGATTACTTCTTCGCCAATAGAAAATGGAGTTGTTGTTGTAGATGAAAATGGAAAAATAATTGCCATTGATGTTTTAGAAAATCATGATAAAACCGAAGTGGAATTTTTTGATGGCGTGATTGTGCCTGGTTTTATCAATGCACATTGTCATTTGGAATTATCGCACTTAAATGGTGTTGCGCAAACAGGCACAGGTTTGATCGATTTTATTTCGCAGGTTATAAAAAACAGAAATCATTCAGCAGAAATCATTCAAGAAGCGATCGAACGCGAAGAAAAAAACATGATTAATTCAGGAATTGTTGCTGTTGGCGATATTTCTAACACAACAGACACATTCGCACAAAAGGAAAAAGGAAATCTTCATTATTACACTTTTGTAGAATATTTCGATTTGTTTCAGGAAGAAAATACAGAAAATATCATCGCACAATACGATGCGGTTTTTAATCAATTAGCAGAAACGGAAAGAATTAAAAAATCAAAAGTTCCACACGCACCATATTCTGTTTCCAAAAAATTGTTTGAGCGACTTTGTCATTCTGAACGAAGTGAAGAATCTAGTAAGATGTTTCGCTTTGCTCAACATGGCAAAACCATTTCCATTCACAATCAGGAAACCATTCCGGAAAATGAACTTTTTCTAACAAAAACAGGTGATTTTATTTCTTTTTATGAGAGAATTGGTTTTAAAACAGAGGCAATTCCAAATTTACAAAAGTCGGCAATACATTATGCTTTAGCATATTTACAGAAAGAAAACAGCAATTTATTTATTCATAATACGCTTTCCACAAAAGCAGATATTGAATCAGCACATCAGAAATTAGGAAAGGAAAATGTATTTTGGGCAACTTGTCCGAATGCAAATTTATACATCGAAAACAGTTTGCCAAATTATAAGAATTTTATAGAAACCAACGCAACAGTTTGCATTGGAACAGATAGTTTAACATCAAACTGGCAATTAAACATTTTAGAAGAAATGAAAACAATTCTGAAATATCAATCGTATGTAGATTTTGAAACCGTTCTAAATTGGGCAACAATCAATGGCGCCAAAGCATTAGGTTTTGCGGAGGTTTTAGGATCGATAGAAGTTGGAAAAACACCAGGTTTAGTAATAATAGAAAATATGGAAAACGGAAAACTGACAGAAAAATCTTTTTCGAGGAAAGTAATTTAACAATAAAGAATACAGATTCACGAAGTACAATCATATTCATCAGGAAAATCATAGTTCAGACAAAATGAATTTAGCAATCGACATCGGAAACACACGCACCAAAGTGGGCATTTTCAATCAAGAGAATTTGTCGACAGTTATGACATTTGAGAACGATAAAACAATCAATATTGCAGAGTTTGTAAATAATTTTGATGTTCAAAAAGCAATTATTTCCAGCACTATTGAAATTCCTGAATATCTTTTAGAAGAATTTCAGAAAGTGAATCAACACATTATTTTAGATGCACAAACAAAATTGCCTTTTCAAAATCTATATTCATCAAAAGAAACTTTAGGAAAAGATCGATTGGCGTTGATTGCAGCAGCAAATGCTAAATATCCAAATCAGCATAATTTAGTTATTGGCTGCGGCACTTGCATTACTTTCAATTTTATCAATTCCAAAAATGAATTTTTAGGCGGTAGCATTCATCCTGGTTTAAAAATGCGACTACAAGCCATGCATACTTTTACAGGAAAACTGCCATTAATTTCCTTAGAGAGTAAAGTAGAATTAATAGGAAACGATACAAAATCAAATATGCTTTCCGGTGTCTTGCTGGCAGCAGGCAAAGAAATTGATGGAATGATAGATGAATATTTAGTTAAATTTCCTGAAATGAATATAATAATTACTGGTGGTGATGCTGATTTGTTGGTTTATAGGCTTAAAAATGAGATATTTGCAATTTCCAATTTTACAATAATCGGGCTCAACCACATATTACAATATAATGCGTAAGATTTTTCTACTCTCTTTTTTGGCTATTGTTTTTCAACAAGTTAGGTCTCAGGAACACACACCATACTCACGTTACGGCTTAGGGTTCGTTTCTGATAATAACAATGCTCAATCTGCACAAATGGGTGGTTTAGGCGCTGCATTTCAATCTGCAGAAACAGTAAACTACCTAAATCCGGCTTCTTATGCATCTTTACAGTTTACCACATTCGATGCAGGAATTTCAGGAAATTTTACCAAAATCAAGACGCAAACACAAAAAGCAAAACAAAACAGCTTTAGCTTAAATTATTTATCTATCTTTTTTCCGGCAAATAAATATTGGACAACAGGTGCAAGTTTGTTGCCTTTCTCAGCAAAAGACTATTCAATATCTCAAACACAATCTTTCGATACTGCAAATAGTATGAAATTTGAATATGAAGGCTCAGGAACTTTATATAACCTTTCTTGGGGAAATGGTTTCAAATACAAAGGTATTTCTGTTGGTTTTAATATCGGATATTTATTTGGAAGATTAAATAACAATACATTTTCATCACCGCTAAATACGGATGGCTCTTATGATAATAACGCCTACACTACTTGGTCTTTCACTAATTTAAAAGCAAGCAGCTTTATCTGGAATGCAGGTGCACAATATAAATTAGACATTAAAAGTAAAAAAGACAGTAACAAAACGTATAATATAGTGTTTGGTTTGGCTGGCACAGCTCCTGTAAAATTCAGCAAAGGTTCTTATGTTGACAATGGCTTGTACAATTTCCAGTCAGGTTATCTGGTGAATAGAAATTCTGATGCAGGTATCAATGATTTTATTAAAGATTACATTGAGCCAAAAGTATCATCAGAAGCTATCTTAGATACACTTTCAGAGAAATATAATCAATCAACTTCTGCAAAACTGCCTGCCACATTTAATATTGGTATCATAGCTTCGCGTGGTATTAAATGGAAAGCAGGAATTGATTTTAAATTACAAACATGGGGCAAATACACAGGTTATGAAAATAGTGCAGCTTCAAAGCTGAATAATAGCTGGCGCATTGCTGTTGGCGGTGAGTTTCTTCCAAACGATAAGAATTTCTCAAAATTCTTCTCAAGAATGAAGTACAGAGCCGGATTTAATTATACAAGAACAAACATTACGATCAATAATGAAGCTATTTCCGAGTTTGGCATAAACTTTGGATTAGGTATTCCGTTAATAGTAACCACCACAAGTGAAGAAGGTTTATTACAAAAAGTTTACATCTATGCATTCAACGTTGGCGTTGAAGCCGGAAGCCGAGGAACGATACAACAAAACCTCGTACGCGAAAACTTTGTACGTCTTAAAATCGGAATTTCACTCAATGACAGATGGTTCGTTAAACGAAAATATTATTGATAACAATGAATTTAACAATTAGAATGAAAAAGATTTTTTTAGTACTTGGCTTTGGATTATTCGCTTTTAGCACTATAAATGCTCAGACCTGTCCACGCTACATTGATGGCGACAGCGCAAAAACAACAGCGCCTTATTCTATTTACAGAGAATTTTTTAAGAAAAATTTATTTGATCAGGCTTTGCCTCATTGGAAAAATATTTACAACAATGCACCATTATTTCGCAGACAAACATTCTACGATGGAGCGGCAATGTATACTGCCATTATCCAAAAAACTACAGACAACGATTTGCGTGAAAAGTATATAGATACTTTATTTCAGATCTATAATAAAGCAATAGCTTGTCATGGTGATGACGAATATATTTTAGGTAAGAAAGGAATTGATTTATTGAAATATGGAAAGAATTCAGACATTCCTGAAGCACGAATAGCTTTGGAGAAAACACTGAAAATTACAGGTGATAATGCATTTCCATTTTATATTCAAACATACTTTAAACTGTTGATAAATCAGTATGAAAGAAATGTAGTAACAGCAGATGAAGTAAAAGCAAAATACGCTGAATTAACAGCTGTTGTAGATAAAAATATCGCGAATCCAAACAACAAACAATTACAAGCATATAAAGAAGTAAAAACGTTGTTAGATGCTTTAAATAACGAACTATACAAACCAAAAGCAGGCGAAAAAATTGACTCAGCAGATTGTACAAAATTATTGGAAATGTACAAGAAGAAATACAACGAGAATCCAAACGATTTGGCAAATATCAAAACGGTGTACAACAACTATTATTCTTATTCTAAAAATTGTCCTGACAGTTTGCTGAATGTAGAATTATTGAAAAAACTGAATACAATGGAACCAAGCTACAGTTATGCAGTACGTTTAGGTAAGATATATACACAATTAAATAAGTTTGATTCAGCATTTATCTTATACCAAAATGCTGTGGCGGCAGAAACAGATTCAAGCAAAAAAGCAGATTTGTATTTTAGCATGGCAAATATAAAATATGAGCAAAACGATTTTCCTGCATCACGTGAATTTGCAAAACAAACATTGGTATTTAATCCTAAAATGGCAAATGCATACTTAATGATCGGTACTTTATATGCAGCAAGTGGAAAATTATGCGGTCCTGGAACAGGTTTCCAATCTCAAATTATATTGTGGCCAGCTTTCGATTATTTCAAAAAAGCAATAGAAGTTGGTGATGAAGATGTGAAAGCACAAGCGCAAAAAATGATTTCATCTTACAAGCAATATTTACCGACAAAAGCAGAAGTAACGGCAAAAAAACTAAGTGTTGGCGGCTCATACACAGTTAAATGCTGGATCAACGAAGAAACAACAGTACAAGTAAAATAATAACTATTTATAGGCGATAAAAAATCCGAAAGCTTTAAGCTTTCGGATTTTTTTATTCCAAAAATCGTAAATCGTAAATCGTAAATTGTAATTTCACAGGGTGATGGATTACAATTACATAAAAGCACTGCACATTATTTTTGTAGTGAATTGGTTTGCAGGCTTATTTTACATGCCACGTTTATTTATATACGCAACAGAAGCCTACGAAAAACCGGAACCCGAAAAATCTATTTTAATCAACCAGTTTAAAATCATGCAACGCAAATTGTGGTACATTATCACTTGGCCTGCTTGTATCATCACTTTGGCATTAGGCATCACTTTACTAATAAAATCAGGCTTTCTATCGCAAGGTTGGATGCACATAAAACTCACGTTTGTCTTTCTTTTAGTCTGCTATCATTTTTCGCTGCATTATGTTTTCAAACAACAACAAGAAAGCAAATTTTCATTCACATCTACACAATTAAGAATCTGGAACGAAGTAGCAACTATATTTTTATTCGCAATTGTATTCTTAGCAGTTGTAAAAACCAACCTGAGTTTTCTCACAGGTTTTATTGGCTTAGCAATTTTAGTAGTATTGCTAATGCTTGGAATTAAGTTGTATAAGTTGTTGAGAAAAGATTAAGCAAACGTATTCCACAACATCACACCATTCAAACCAATGATAATGATGGCAATGATCCAAGCCACATATTCTAATATTTTCCCGTTGGCAAACTGCTCCATTTTTAATTTACTGCTCGTAAATTGTATCAGCGGAACTACTGCAAAACTCAACTGAACAGACAATATTACCTGGCTTACCACCAATAATTCGCCTGTACCTTTTTCGCCGTAAATAATAGAAACAATTAAAGCAGGAATTACAGCAATTAAACGTGTAATCAATCTGCGTTGCCAAGGTTTAATCTTAAAATTAATGAATCCTTCCATTACAATTTGTCCTGCCAAAGTACCAGTAAGCGTTGAGTTTTGACCGCTTGCCAATAAAGCAATAGCAAAAAAAGTGGAAGCCATTTTTGCACCTAAAGCAGGTTCTAATAATTTGTAAGCGTCATTAATATCAGCAACATCCTTTTGTCCGTTATAATGAAAAGCCGAAGCAGCCAAAATTAAAATAGCAGCATTAATAAAGAAAGCCAATAATAAAGAAACCGTAGAATCAATTGTTGCATACTTTATAGCTTCTTTTTTGCCTTCATCTGTACGCTCAAAATTACGTGTTTGAATGATGCTTGAGTGTAAATACAAATTATGCGGCATCACCGTTGCACCTAAAATACCAATCGCAATAAACAACATTTTATCATTGGTAATGATTTCTGTAGTTGGCAACAAACCGTTCACAACGTCAGCAAATACTGGCTTCGACATCATTAACTCATAAGCAAAACAACAGAAAATGATAAATATCAAACCACCAACAAATGCTTCTAAATACCTAAAACCTTTGTTTTGTAACAATAATAAAATCAACACATCTAAAATGGTGATAATGATACCAACTGTTAATGGAATGCCAAATAATAAATTAATAGCGATAGCAGAACCAATAACTTCTGCAAGATCGCAGGCTGCAATGGCTATTTCGCATAAGACCCATAAAATAAAGCTTACAGGTTTAGAGTAAGAATCTTTGCAGGCTTGCGCCAAATCTCTGCCTGTTACAATACCTAATTTTAATGCAAGATGCTGTAATAAAATGGCAAATAAATTTGAGATCAAAATAACAGACAACAAAGTATAACCAAAACTGGAGCCACCTGCAATATCCGTTGCCCAATTTCCAGGATCCATATAGCCGACAGCCACCATTAAACCTGGTCCGACAAACGCCATCATTTTTCTGAATGAAGAACCATTCTTTGGCACTTTAATGCTTGAGAAGACTTCAGGTAACGAAACAGCAACGCGTTTTAATCTCCAATCTTTATCGCTCATAATTACAGCAATGTTAGAAACTATTTTTTTAAAATTAGAATAATATTTTTAGCTTAGCCTAAAAATTAGCGTGAACAATTTGACCGCAATTGAAGAAAACTATTTAAAATACACATTTCAACTCAGCGAATTGAGTGAAGATGGTGTTGTGAAAACAAATGATTTAGCTTATAAACTCAATCATTCTGCTGCATCTGTAACAGACATGCTAAAAAAATTATCTGCCAAAAAATTAGTGCTTTATAAAAAATATTATGGCGCTTCGCTAAGTAAATCAGGTTTACAGATTGCAGTCAAAGTATTGCGAAAACATAGACTTTGGGAAACATTCTTAGTAAAAAATTTAAAATTCACTTGGGACAAAATTCATGATATTGCAGAACAACTCGAACACATTCAATCAGACGAATTAATAGATAGAATGGACGAATATTTAGGTTATCCGAAATTCGATCCGCACGGCGATCCGATTCCTGATAAACACGGCAATATTTCTTTACCAAATGTAATTTGTTTGGCTGACGCCAAACTCAAAAAGCAATATTTACTGGCAAATGTTAATGATGATTCAGCAGCATTTTTGAAATACTTAAACAAAATTCAATTGCAGTTAAATGATAAAATAAAAATTGTAGAGAAAGAGGAATTTGATGATACCATCCAAATTATTATCAACGAAAAAAAACAACTGATCATCAGCAGAGATGCAGCACTAAATATGTTTGTAAAAGCGGTGTAGACTATTAGACTTTTAGAGCCAAGATTTTTAGACAAATATTCTAAAATCTTATTCAGAAGTCTCGATTCTAACATCTAAAAATCCAGCAGTCTAAAAAATGAGCGTCAATATATACAATACAGAAAGCTTGCCGGTTCCGGTAAAGATTGTAGTAGAATCCAGGAATTCTTCGCGCGTTTCTTTAGGCAAAAACGAAATCATTGTTCGTTTGCCAAAACACATTTCTATTGTAGATAAAGAGAAAGTTTTAAAGCAGTTTTTGATTTGGGCAAAAAAAGAAATCGCAGAAAAAAAATATTATCAATTACAGCAAAACACTATACAGCACTATCAAGACAAGCTTATTAAAATTTGGAATAAAGAATTTTCAATAGAAATAGAATTTACGACAACAGGAAAAAACCGCTTAAGTTACCGTGGTGGCGAAATATTAAAAATTTATCTTTTAGAACATCAACCAGAAGAAAAGCAAAAATCAGAAATTCAAAGATTTTTATTGCGTTTTACAGAAAAATATTTTCTTCCTGAGTTACAAAAGCGAACCTTGTATTGGAACGATATTTACTTTAAAGAGAAAATAGAAAAGATAGATGTAAAGCATACTATCTCGCGTTGGGGCAGCTGTTCATCAAGCAGAAAAATATCTTTTGCTACCAAACTACTGTTATTGCCACAAGATGCAATAGATTATGTAATTGTTCACGAACTCGCACATTTAAAAGAAATGAACCATTCTGCAAAATTCTGGAAACACGTAGAAAATGTGTTGCCTGATTACCTGAAAACACGCAGATGGATAAAAGACAACGGCAGCAAATTCGATTTTTAAAATAGTAATAAATGTTAAGTAATAAGTAGTAAGTTTTTGTTTTATCTTTGATATATGAAAAAGTTTTTTCTTATTACTTGCTACTCATTACTTATTACTTTCGCATTCACTTCCTGCCGTTACAGCAAAACACCGGAAACTTTTACCAACGGAAATGTAAGCATTCAATATCCAACTTATTTATTTAAAGCCAGCGATGTATATCCTGAAAAAAATACTTTGCTGCAGCTCAAAAACGACTATCGCGATGTATATTTTATTTTGGTAGACCATGGACAAAAACCCGGCGAGCAAGGGTTTGACATCATGAACGATTCTATCATCAACCAATTAAAACGTAATTTAAAAGAATTAAAAGTAGAAGCAAACGATACTGTTTTCACAACAGCAAATCATTTAAAAGTAAAGGAAACCCAGATTTCAGGCATTTTATCTTCCGAAAAACAAGATCACCGGTTTATGTTTGTTATAGATGTTTTTGAAACGCCAAGCGGACATATTTACCAAACTGCAGGCTGGTTGTTGCGCCATAAGCGCCAACTTTGGATCAAAGATCTGCAAAAGGCAGCTTATTCTTTAGAGGTGAAATAAAATTTGGTCGTTGCGCACCAACGCTAAAGCCACGCAATGCGCCGCGCTTTCCGCTGCAATCTTTTTTGCAACGCATTGCCTTGTCTTGTGCCGCGATTATCGTGGCACAAGATAAGGCATCAAAGCAAAAAAGTATTTCCGCTGCAATCGCTAACGCACATAACGAATCCAAACCAACTTTAGTTTTCTTTCTGCTATTTTATAGAATTTACTTAATTGAGTCTTAGGCTTCTCTGTTTCTTAAGTGGTTTAAAGATTTAAAACACAAAATTTTACGTTTTATAACCAAAGTTTTAACGCTCATAATGCTTTATATACGTAACTTTACACATCTTGAATAACTTAGAAAAAATATCCAACGATCCAACAGCTGCCGAACGCAAGCAAGACCACATTCAGTTAGCCTTTCAATCGCAGGTAGAAAGCCTTTACATAGATAAACGCTTTTCTTACGAGCCAATGTTGGCAGCGCATCCAACAGAAAATTTACCAGCATTTACTTTTTTAGGTAAACAAATTCAAACACCAATTTGGGTTTCCAGCATGACTGGTGGCACTGAAAAAGCCTACCAAATAAATGCAAACCTGGCACGTGCCTGCAAAACATTTGGAATGGGTATGGGTTTGGGTTCTTGCAGAAGTTTACTGGAAAGCAATGATCGTTTGCACGATTTCGATTTCAGAAAAATTATCGGCAACGATCTTCCTTTTTATGCAAACATCGGTATCGCTCAATTAGAACTTTTAATTAAAGAAAATAAGCTTCACCTAATAGATGGATTGGTAGATAAATTGTCTGCAGATGGCATCATTATCCATGTTAATCCATTACAGGAATGGCTGCAACCGGAAGGCGATAAAATTACAGAAGCACCCATAAAAACGCTTCAATATTTTTTAGATAAAACAAAACAGAAAGTAATTGTAAAAGAAGTTGGACAAGGCTTCGGAAAAGAAAGTTTGCGAGCATTAGTGCAATTACCAATACATGCTATAGAATTTGCAGCACATGGCGGCACCAATTTTTCCATGTTAGAATTATTAAGAAGTGACGCAAATAAATTAGAATCTTATAAAGCATTAACACAAATTGGTCACAGCGCAGAAGAAATGACGATTTATATAAATGAGCTGAAATCGGAATTAGGAACTCATTTTATTTGCAATGAATTTATCATTTCAGGTGGTGTTAAAAATTTCTTAGATGGTTTTTATTTAATGGAAAAATTGAATGCAGCAAGTGTTTATGGACAAGCATCGGCATTATTGCAATATGCAGAAATATCTTACGAAGCAGTAGAACAATTTCTGCATCACCAAATAGAAGGATTGAAATTGGCGAAAGCGCTTTTTAAGGTAAAATAAAACTAATGAACCCAAACAAAATACTGATAATTAACGGACATCCAAATGAGGAAAGCTTAAATTTTGCTTTAGTAGACGCTTATAAAAAAGGCGCAACGCAAGCAAATGCTGAGATTCAGGAAATCGTTATCAGAGATTTGCAGTTTAATCCAAACTTACAATTTGGTTATCAGAAACGTACAGAATTAGAACCAGATCTATTAGCAGCTTGGGAAAAAATAAAATGGGCAGAACATATTGTTTTTGTTTATCCGATTTGGTGGGGCGGCATGCCTGCAGTAATGAAAGGTTTTTTCGATAGATTATTTTTGCCGGGTTTTGCATTCGCTTATAGAGAAGATTCTGTTTGGTGGGACAAATTACTAACAGGAAAATCTGCAAGTATGATTGTAACAATGGATACACCTTATTGGTATTTCCGCTTTGTTTATGGAAATCCAGGAATTAATCAATTGAAGAAAAACACTTTGGAATTTTGCGGCATAAAACCTGTGAAAGTAACGGTGTTTTCGCCGGTGAGAAACATGAAACCTGATGTGCTGAAAAAATATCTAGACAAAACGGAACAATTAGGAAAGAAATTAGCATAATAAATAGACACAGATGAAAAATATACAAGGCTACTCAAAACTAAGTAAAGAGCAAAAAATTGATTGGTTGGTAAGCAACTATTTAAACAATGACGAAGAAGCAAAAACCGAATTAATTTCTTACTGGCATCGCGATCTGGAAACGCAAAAAGTATTGGACGAATTTTCTGAAAACACTATTACAAATTATTTCTTTCCATTTTCTATCGCACCAAATTTTTTAATTAATGATGAGTATTATTGTTTGCCAATGGCAATAGAAGAAAGCTCTGTAGTAGCAGCAATGTCTAATGCGGCGAAGTTTTGGAGTACACGTGGCGGCTTTAAAACAGAAATTTTAGGAACCGTAAAAATCGGTCAGGTTCATTTTATTTATAAAGGAAATGAAGAACAATTAAAAGCAGATTTTCAAACAATCAAAACACAATTGTTAGAAGGCAGCAAGTACATTTCTTATAACATGGAACAACGTGGCGGTGGCGTTTTAGATATCGAACTGATAGATATGACACAGCATGAAGCAGGTTATTTTCAGTTGAAAGCATCATTCGAAACCTGTGATTCTATGGGTGCAAATTTCATCAATACTTGTTTGGAAGAATATGCATCAACCTTAAAAGAAATTGTTGGCAACAATCCAAAATACGGAACTGTAAAAGTGATTTTAGCAATTGTTTCTAACTATACACCAAACTGTATTGCTCGCGCAACAGTAGAATGCAAAGTAGAAGAACTTGGAAGTTTTGGTGACATCAGTGCAGAAGAATTTGCCGAGAAAGTGCGCATTGCCGTAAAGATCGCAGAAGTAGATCCACATCGTGCAACTACACACAACAAAGGAATTTATAATGGCGTTGATGCAATGATCATCGCAACAGGAAACGATTTTCGTGCAGTAGAAGCATGTGGTCATACATACGCAGCACGCAACGGAAGCTATGGTTCATTAACGCATTGCACAGTAGAAAACGGCATCTTCAAATTTTGGATAGACCTGCCTTTAGCAGTAGGAACTGTTGGTGGTTTGACGCAATTGCATCCATTGGTAAAACGTAGCTTACAAATATTAGGCAACCCAAACGCACAGCAATTAATGGCATTTTGTGCAGTTGCCGGTTTGGCGCAAAACTTTGCAGCATTAAAAGCAATGACAACCGTTGGCATACAACAAGGACACATGAAAATGCACTTGCTCAACATCTTAAATTACTACAACGCCAACGAAGAAGAAAAAGAATACGCGCTGGTTTATTTCAAAGATAAAATTGTTTCTTTTACAACAACAAGAGTCATGTTGGAGCAATTGAGAAGTTCGAAGAAAGAGGTGAAATAAGAAATGGGTTGTTATTGGCTATTATATATTTTCATAATTCCAATTACTTTTATTTCGGTAATATTTGCAATAATTTGTTACAATTACGATTCTAAAAGAGATGGCGAATTTCTTAAAAATTTTTCTGCTTTAATTTTGATGTTTGTAATAATGTTGGATATAATTTTCTTTTGGATTTTCTAATTATCACAAACTTCATGCTCAATCAACCATTTGTTTTACAATTTTTTTTAATTAATTTTAATTATGCATTGGCAAACACATATTGATTCAGATCCTAAAATCTTATTTGGTAAACCCAAGATAAAAGGTACACGCATTTCTGTTGATTTGATTTTAGAACGTTTGGCTAATAAATATTCTATTCATGATATTTTAGAAGCATATCCAAATATTTCCGAAGAAGCAATTTATGCTTGTCTTCAATTTGGCAAAAATTAATTTTGTATTATTTTTGTCTCAAATCTCATGTCTCAAATCTCATCACAATTCAACGCAAACGGCAAACTCTTAATTACTGGTGAATACTTCATCTTAGATGGTGCTGTTGGTTTGGCTTTGCCTACAAAATTTGGACAAACATTAACGGTTGATTCTTCATGTCTTCCAGAACTTATCGAAGGAAATGAAGAAGGTATTTCGTGGAAAAGTATTAACGATAAAAACAATATTTGGTTCGAAGCAAAATTTTCAGAATCATTAGAAATCATTTCTTCTACAAATAAAGAAGTCGGTGAAACATTGAAAAATATTTTATCTTATTGTAAACTCAACATTCAACATTCAACATTCACAACTCGTTTGGGCTTTCCAAACAATTGGGGTTTAGGTTCATCATCAACTTTAATAAGTTTATTAGCACAATACGCAAATGTTGATCCTTATGAATTATTAGCAAAAACATTCGGAGGTTCCGGTTATGATATTGCTTGCGCAACAGCAAATCAGGCAATCACATATCAAAAAATCTCAAATCTTAAATCTCAAATCTCAAATCCGGTTGACTTTCAACCTAAGTTCGCAGAACACCTTTACTTCGTTCATCTCAATCAAAAACAAAATTCGCGCGAAGGTATTCAGCATTACAAAAATCTAACCATCGATAAAACTGATTTGATAGAACAGATCTCGGAACTCACGCAAAAAATAATTCGCGCAAATGAATTAGATGAATTTTCATATTATTTAGAAGTTCATGAAAATATAGTTTCAAAAGCATTGAGTTTACAGAAAGTAAAAGACATTTATTTTACCGATTTTCCAGGAACCATAAAATCGCTTGGAGCTTGGGGCGGCGATTTTGTATTGGTTGCCAGCGATGAATCACCGGAAATGATTACTCATTATTTTCAACAAAAAGGGTTTCCAACTGTTATACGCTATAACGCAATGATTTTATAATCTTACAAGATACTTTGCACGCGTTTAATTTTGTAAATTGCGCAGTTGCTAAAAGTGCAGCTATTGGTACGCATTTTGCGATAAAAGAACTACGACTAAATATACATGAAGATAACAGGCATTAAGGATCGCGCTGAAACCGCTAAACAATTATATCCATACCAAGAAGAATATATAAAACGTATTTTCGAACATTTGAACGAAAATGAAAAGCGTGAAAATATTGTTTTTCAATTGCCAACAGGTGGTGGCAAAACTGTAATATTTTCTGAGATATCAAGAAAATATATTGAAGAGCATCAGAAAAAAATTCTGATTCTTACACATAGAATTGAGTTGTTGAAGCAAACAGCCAATGCTTTGGAAGAAGCCGGAATTCATTGTAAATTAATAACAAGCGAAGTAGAAGAAATTGACGATCAGCAGGAATATTTATGTTTTTTGGCGATGGTTGAAACGCTGAATAATCGATTAAAAGATGACGAAGAATATTTGCAGGATATTGATTTGGTAATTGTAGATGAAGCGCATTATAATTCTTTCAGAAAAATATTTCATTACTTTAGAAAAGCCATAATTTTAGGTGTTACAGCAACGCCATTAAGTTCCAATCAGAACTTGCCATTATCACAAAATTATAGAAAACTAATTATCGGTGATTCTATCAAAGAGTTAGTATCTAAAGGCTATTTGAGTGATGCCACTACTTATACTTACGATGTTCATTTAGGTGGCTTAAAGATTGGTATTGATGGTGATTATACGGTAAGTTCTTTAGATAGGATTTATATGCACTTTGATATGCACGAGAAATTATTGCGCGCATACAAAGAAAAAGCATTAGGCAAAAAAACATTGATCTTTAATTCTTCGGTTGCTACTTCCAAATCGGTAGAGAAATTTTTGAGTGATCAAGGCGTTCCGATTCGTCACTTAGATAGTACAAGTAATAAGCAAGACAGGAAAGAAGTGTTACAATGGCTGAAAGAAACACCTGATTCTATTGTTACATCTGTTGGTATTTTAACTACAGGTTTTGATGAACCGACTGTTGAATGTATCATATTAAATCGTGCCACGCGTTCTCTTACTTTATATCACCAAATGATTGGTCGTGGAAGCAGACGCTTGCCAACTAAAGATCATTTTACGGTAATTGATTTAGGAAATAACGCGCGACGTTTAGGCTTATGGCAAGATTATATTGATTGGCGCGATGTGTTTATCAATCCTGAAAAATTCTTAGAGCATTTGTATGAGCGTGAGCAGCAAATGGAAAAAGGCTTGATCTATGATTTGCCTGATGTTGTAAAAGAAATGTTTCCAAACACAAAAGATTTTGATTTTGATATGGAAAAAGTCTATTATTCTTTATACAATAAAGGCAAAAAAACACTTGAATCTATTGACATTTCTATAGAAAATCATTTTGAAAGAATAAAAGAAAACACGACTAATTATTTAGATGCATTGCCATTAATAAATATCTTACAGGACGAAATTCAATACAGGTTGAATGTTTATATTTCCTGTTTGAGCAAAGCCACAAAAAATTATTTCAACTACATGCTCGAAAGTTATAACGAAAAGCTGCATGCTAAATTAAAAGGTGCATTGCCATTTAGCGAAGAATAATTTTTGTTTTCTAAAAATAAAAAAGACCTGACATTTTAAATATGTCAGGTCTTTTTTTTAATTGAAAATAATTATTTAAGATGGTTTGTTTTTAAAATAATGTATGGCAAACCCAATAAAATGAATAAAGGAGAATGCCAAAATGAAATAAAAGAACACAGCTTCTTCACTAAAACCAGAGAAGAATTTACTTAATAATTTTAAGAAATGAAGACAAGTCATTATTACCAATAAAAGTGAAATGATTAAACCAACAAAACTTACTATATGTGATTTTCTGTTTTCCGCATTGCTTTCTGCTAAGTGGCTGTTTTTAATACTGTAAAGAATATAAACATCAAAACCGATTATTAGCCAAATAAGTAAACGACTCCAATTTTCCCAACCTAAACCAAAGATCATAAAGCCACAAACCAACACGCCTAAAATTGGAACCAATGGAACCAGTGGCGTTTTAAACGGTCTTGGTGTATCTGGATTTGATTTGCGCATAATGATTACACCAATAGATACTAAGATAAATGCAAACAAAGTTCCAATGCTCGTCATATCGCCAACAATATCACCAGGCACAAATGCAGCAAAAATTCCGACTAAGAAAAATAACCACGCATTTGCTTTTGCCGGTGTTCTGAATTTTGGATGAACCTCAGAAAATACTTTCGGCAATAAACCATCTTTCGACATAGAGAAAAATACACGCGATTGTCCTAATAACATTACCAGTATTACAGAAGAGAAACCAGCCAAAATAGCAATAGTTATTAAGCCAGCGAACCATTCGTAACCAGGCATATAATGTGTAATTGCATAAGCAACAGCAGCTTCGTGTCCTGGACCAGTTTTGCTAAAATCAGCATAAGGAGCAATACCGGTAAGTACATAAGAAAATAAAATATAGAGCACTGTACAAAAAGCCAATGAACCTAAAATACCAATCGGCATACCTTTCTGCGGATCTTTTGCTTCTTGTGCTGCTGTCGAAACGGCATCAAAACCAACATAAGCAAAGAACACAATTCCTGCACCTTGCAAAACACCACTCCAACCAAATTGACCGGAAATACCTGTGTTTGGTGGTACAATTACTGCATGATTTACAGGATTGATAAAATGCCAACCCAAAGCAATAAACACTAAAACAATTATAACCTTAACGATAACGATAAACGAATTGAATTTCGCAGATTCGCTTGTGCCACGAATTAATATCAAGGATAAAACACCTAATATAAATACAGCAGGAATATTGATGATACCTTGTACACCTGTTAAATGATCTACTTGAAATGGCGAATGGCAAAAGGCATAAGGTATGGTAAAACCAAAATAATGTTCGCAAAACTTATTCAAATATTCAGACCAGGCAATGGCAACGCAAGCAGCACCAAGCGCATATTCCAAAATTAAATCCCAGCCAATGATCCATGCGACAAACTCACCCATTGTTGCATACGAATAAGTATATGCACTACCTGCAATTGGAATCATAGAGGCAAATTCTACGTAACATAAACCTGCAAACGCGCAACCAATACCGGCAATTACATAAGACCACATTACACCTGGACCGGCATGGTTTCCTGCTGCTGCAGCTGTCCGAACAAAAATTCCGGCACCAATAATTGCTCCGATTCCTAATGCCAATAATGCGCCGGAACCTAAGGTTCGCTTTAAAGAATGCTCACCTGTTTCACCTGATTCCTTCAGGATTTTTTCCATTGATTTCTTTGCGAATAAGTTTGCCATAGTTAACTGTTAATGGTGAAAGATAAGAGAATATTTTGGAATTTACATGCTACAAATAACAATGAACTTACCTCAAATACATAGTAGTTGGGAAACAGTAATTGATTTTGTTTATTAGCTTCTATGATTTGTAAAAGCAAAAACAGCAGTAATTTTTTATAATGATTTGGAGTATAATAGTACTACAAGTATTTATCACCTTTTTTCATTTTTATATCATGCGTAAATTCCTTGATGCGCTGTTCTTCATCTTTACTGCATATCAGCAAAACATCGTCAGTATCAACTACAATATAATTTTCCAAACCTTGTATCACTACTAATTTTTTATCAGGGACATTAATGATGTTGTTGTTTGAATCGTACACGACAACATTGTTTCCGTTTACAGCATTTTGGAAATAGTCTTTTTCTTTTTCTTCATATAAAGAAGCCCAAGTTCCTAAATCGCTCCAGCCAAAGCTTGATGGCAAAGTATAAACATTGTCTGCTTTTTCCATAATTCCATAATCGATAGAAATGCTCGGACAAGTAATAAAAGCTTTTTCTACAGCTTCATTTTCCTGCTCTGTTAAGATAAAAGGCTCAGCTTCTATAAATGCATCATGAACTTCTACTAAATTTTTTTCTAAGGAATTTAGAATACTTTTTGCACTCCAAATAAAAATGCCGCCATTCCATAAAAAATCACCACTTGCAATAAATTGTTTGGCTACTTCTTTTTCTGGTTTTTCAGTAAATGTTTTTACTTTATGAATGCCTTCACTTATTTCATCTTCAAAATACTGAATATAACCATAACCGGTATCCGGTCTGCTTGGTCGAATGCCAAGAGTTGCCAAAGCATTATTTTGCGAACAAAAATCAACAGCCAGATTTGCAATGCGCACAAACTCGTCTTCCTGCAAAATAATATGATCTGATGGCGCTACAATAATGTTAGCATTCTTATTTAATTTGTTGATCTTAAAAGCTGCATAAGCAATGCAAGGTGCTGTATTTTTACGCGCCGGTTCAGCTAAGATCTGTGCATCTGTAATATCAGGCAATTGTTCTTTTACCAACTCAATATAGTCAGCATGCGTAAGTATAAAAATATTCTCTTTTGGACAGATTTTTAGAAATCTGTCGTAAGTAGCTTGTATTAAAGTTCTTCCTGTTCCTAAGATATCTAAAAACTGTTTAGATTTTGCTGTTCGGCTGGCAGGCCAAAATCTGCTGCCAATACCGCCAGCCATGATGCAGGCGTAAGTGTTATTATTCATAATTCAATACAAAGATAACAAAAAAACAGGCTTAGCAAAAGAAGTACATTTTATACGGAATTAGCAGGCAGATAAGACGTTCCACAATTAAAAAATCCAACAAGGTGACAAACAATAATGTTTAAGATTGTTTTATTTGACTTATGTCAAAAATTAAACAGAACAGCATAAAAACAATACAATTAATTAAAACTTACATAATCGGTTTTACCGTTTAAAATCGCCTATTTTTCGATATTTTTGAGTATATTAAAGTAGAATATCGTTCTCCATTTGTGAGAACGTTTTCATGTAAACAACAGCTTAATTAATTTTATTTATGAGTATTCAACCGACCATTATTACAGGTGCACTAAAACAATATTTTGGATTTGATAAATTTAAAGGCAATCAGGAAATCATAATTGAAAATATACTTCAGGGAAATGATACATTCGTAATTATGCCAACAGGTGGTGGTAAATCTTTATGCTATCAATTACCGGCATTAATGTCAGAAGGAACAGCTATTATTATTTCGCCATTGATTGCCTTGATGAAAAATCAGGTGGATCTGATTCGCGGCTATAGCAGTACTGATAACATTGCACACTTCATCAATTCGCAGATGAATAAAGCACAAATTGCGCAGGTAAAAAAAGACATTACCAATAAAAAATGTAAGCTGTTATATGTTGCGCCGGAATCTTTGGTGAAACAGGAAAATATAGACTTCTTAAAAACGATTAAAATATCCTTTGTTGCGGTTGATGAAGCACATTGCATTTCAGAATGGGGTCACGATTTTCGTCCTGAATATCGCAAGATCAAAGCAATGTTGAATGAGATTGAAGGTAATATTCCAATTGTAGCACTTACGGCAACTGCAACACCAAAAGTACAGTCTGATATTGTAAAAACTTTGTGCATGAAAGAGCCGAAGATTTTTATTTCTTCTTTCTTAAGAGAAAATCTTTATTACGAAATTCGTCCGAAACCAAGTAAACAAGATGCAATAAAAGACATCATAAAATTTATAAAAAAAGAAGGAAATAAATCAGGTATCATTTATTGTCTAAGCAGAAACTCAACAGAAGAATTAGCGGAAATTTTGCAGGTAAACGGTATCAACGCAGCAGCCTATCATGCAGGCTTAGATGCACACATACGCAGCGAACGACAAGACCAGTTCTTGATGGAAGAAATAGACGTAATTGTTGCTACTATTGCATTTGGAATGGGCATAGACAAACCGGATGTTCGTTTTGTAGTTCATTTTGATATACCAAAATCATTAGAGAATTATTACCAGGAAACAGGACGCGCCGGTCGCGATGGTTTAGTTGGAAATTGCGTAGCTTATTTTTCTCCAAAAGAAGTTCATAAATTTGAAAAATTCATTTTATCTAATAAAGAAAAATCTGTTTCGGAAAAAGAGATTGCAGTGATGCAGTTAAGTGAAGTGGAAGCTTATAGTGAAAGTGGTGAATGCAGAAAAAAATTAGTGCTGCATTATTTTGGAGAAGAAATGGACAACTGCGGTAAGTGTGATAACTGTCTTCATCCAAAAGAACAGATAGAAGCAAAAGAACAAATTAAGCTTGCTTTACAGGTTGCAGAACAAACGAATGAACGCGTTAATATTCCAAACACCATCAACATTTTAACAGGAAGAAAATCTTCGGATATTACCACCAACAATTACGACAAAATAAACTTGTTTGGCAAAGGAGCAGACCACGATATGGTGTTCTGGAATTCTGTGGTGCGCAAGGCTATTTTACTGAATTTATTAGAAAAAGACATCGAGCAATATGGTGTTTTAAAATTGACGGAACAAGGTAAAAACTTTATCAAAAAACCAACATCAGCAACTATTGTCCTCAATCATAAATTTGAAGAAAGCGAAGACGATGATGACGTAGTTGTATTAAATGGAAAATCAGGAACGGTATTAGAACCACAACTTTTGCAGATCTTATTAAGCTTAAGAAAATCTGAAGCTGCGAAGATAAAACAACCACCATATACTTTATTTTCTGAACAGTCTTTAGAAGAAATGGCAACATTCTTTCCAATTACAAAAGAAGAATTAACAAAAATAAATGGCGTAAGCGTTGGCAAAGCAGAAAAATTTGGCAAACCATTTTTGGCAGCCATAAAAAAATACGCAGAAGAAAATGAGATCGAAAGAAATGCAGATTTTTCTACCTTCAAATCTGCAGATAAAAACTCGAATATTAAAGTAAACATCATCAAATCTATTGATAAGAAAATGCCGTTGGATCACATTGCAAAATCCTTTAGCTTACAAATGGATGATTTGATCACAGAGCTTGATTCTATTGTACATTCAGGCACAAAAGTAAATATTAATTACTATTTGGAAGATGCAGTAGATGAAGATATACAGGAAGAAATTTTTGATTATTTTATGCAGGCAGAAAGCGATGATGTAGATGTTGCTTACAAGAAACTAAAAGCAGAAGACATCGAACTGCGCGAGATACAATTAGTACGATTGAAATTCTTGAGTGAAGTAGCGAATTAGATTTATAGACTTTTAGACATAAGATATTTAGACTAAAAATTGAACGCCGAACAAATTTGTTCGGCGTTCTTGCTTAATTCTATAAGTCTTGAATCTATAATCTTGATTCTACAAGTCTATTTCCTATTGACCATTTTTCCAAGGCTTTTGTCCTTGTCCGTTTGATTTTGGACCACCTTGTTGCGCTTGTTTCATCAGCATCTTTTTAAAATGCTCTTCAGCAGTAACCAATTTTGCAATTTTTGTAGCAGGCAAAATTTTTCTAAATTCAATTACATACTTTTTAGTCAGATCCAGATCTTTTGCTTTAAACTCAATGTATTTTGTGATGGCTTGCTCTGCTTCTGCATTGGTAAAATCGCCATCATCTTTCATGTCCTTTATCGCACCAATGGTGCTTTGGCGAACTTGTTTCTTTTCTGCATCATATTGATTATAAACCGGCCAGAATTTCTGTGCTTCTTCAGTAGTGAGTTGTAATCTTTTAGTTAGGAAACCAATTTTCATGGATTCAATTTTGTCGTTACCATCTTGCGCATTCATTGATAAGAAGCTAAAGAATGAGATGGCAAATAATAGTATTGTTTTCATCTTTTTTATTTTAATTGAAATAATGTTTTAAAAAATATCAGTTGACGCATCATCCGATTCTAAAATGTTTATATTTTCTTCAATGTATTCAGCAGCAGTTTGCTTGTCTATATCACTATTTATTTCATTTTCTGTAAGTACTTTCTGAACAGTTTGTTCTACATCTTGCACATCAAAATCAATACTGTTCGCATGCATATAACTATAAATTTCAGTTTGTGTTAAAGATGCAATATCGTTTTCATTGTTACTAAAATGCAAGGTCGGATTTTGAACCTGTTTTACCAGGAAAACAGCACCAACAATAGATGCGGCGATTGCAACACGAGAAAACAAATGAATGATTTTATTTTTTTTGTTTGGTAATTCAATTGCTTTTTTCTCAGCGTTTTCTATTTCTATCTTTGATAAGATATTATCACCAAAATTTTCAAAATAATTAATTGGAACTTCAATCTTTTCTTTTTTTAATTGAGCTAAAACACTGTTTTCATTGGTAGTTTGAAATAAAACAACATCAGCTAATTCTTCAAAATAATTTTCAGGAACAGCCAACATCTTTTCATTTTCTTTTAGCTTACAAAGAAATGGCGAAAGTGTTTTTAATTCATTTAATATGTCTTGTCTGTTGTTCATTTTAAGTTTGACTGTTTTATTTTCGGAAGGTTTAATCTCATTTTAAAAGTACCTTTAAGGATTTAGGGTTAATATTTCTTCTATCTTTTTTACCGCATGATGATACGATGCTTTCAATGCGCCAACAGAAGTTTCTGTAATTCCCGAAATCTGTTCATAAGGCATTTCATCATAATAACGAAAAATAAAAACCTGTTTCTGCTTGTCCGGTAAAGTATCAATTGCCTTTTGCAATTTTGATGTCATTTCCTCAGCTTCCAAATTATCTGTTACACTAAGATATTTCGCAGAAGTTTGCTCAATATCAGAAGTTGGATGTCTTTTTACTTTATTGATATAAGTAATTGCTTCGTTGCTGGCAATGCGATACAACCAAGTATACAAGCCGGATTCACCACGAAAATTATCAATCGCATTCCAGATTTTAATGAAAGTGTTTTGTAAAACATCATTCGCATCTTCATGCTGATGCACATAACGACGCACATGATAATACAATCGTTCTTGATAATTAGTTAAGAGATTACGAAACGCTTTCTCTTTAGATGCAGGATCTTTGAATTGTGCTAAAATTTCCTCGTCAGTAAATTTCATCAAGTGTTGTTTCGTCTCATTTTTGTGTTGATGGAATATTCAAAATAAGTTATTTAAAAGTATGTTGAATATTTCATGTGATAACTTAGACTGTAGAAACGTGTAAAGGTTTAATCCTGCTTACTTCTGATCCTACTCAACGTTTCAATGCTCATGCCTAAATAAGAAGCAATAATGCCAATAGGTACACGTCGTACGATCTCAATTTTATTATTAAACAAAGATTCATAGCGTTCGGTAGAATTGCTGAATTTTAACCTGTAGCTTTTTATTGCCAAAGAATTATAATGGTATTCAGCCATCAGCCTGCCAATACGTTCCATCATCGGATATGTATTATACAGATTTTGAAGGTCATCAAAATGTATCGCATATAAAATACTGTCTTCCAACAGCTCAATCGTTTCCATAGAAGGTTTTCTCGAAATAAAGCTCGAAAAAGAAACCAACAATTCACCTTCAATAATAATATCATTGGTTAATTCCTTATTGTCTTCTTCAAAAAAATTTCTCGCAATTCCTTTTTCAATAAAATATAAATGGTTACAAACTTTTCCTTTCTTCAATAAAATATGCTTTTTCGGAAGCTCCATCCTATGCAGCACACTCTCAATGGCAACGATTATATTTTCTGGCAATTCGCCAAAATGCTTTAATAAGGAAATGAAAGATGTATGTTTAGTTTTATCCAATTTGTTTATTTTGACTATTATCAAAAAATCGTATTACTATTAATCGCAATTTTGTATTGCAGATTTATAAAGATAAAGAAAATAAGAAGATGAGCCAAACAGGATTTTCTATAAGTGAATACCACGACATAAAACCAATTTATCAGAAATTAGATAAATTAGTATCATTACCATTGCAACACATAGAAGCAAAAGCAATGGAAAATTATCTGGATTTCTACAAATCAAAATGTACAAAATCAAGAGCTATTTACGAAAATGCACAGCAATATATTCCAGGTGGTGTGCAACACAATTTAGCATTCAATTATCCATTTCCTTTAGCATTTACAAAAGCAGAAGGCGCACATTTATACGATGCAGATGGCAATAAGTACATCGATTTTTTACAAGCCGGTGGACCAACTGTTTTAGGCAGTAATTATCCGTCTGTAAGAGAAAAGGCAATTGAATTGATCAATGAATGTGGACCTTCAACAGGCTTATTGCATGAATACGAATATAAATTGGCAGAACTTATTTGTAGAAATATTCCATCGGTAGAAAGATTCAGAATGTTAGGCTCTGGAACCGAAGCAGTAATGGGTGCTTTACGTTTAGCACGCATAAAAACAGGTAATAAAAAAATCATCAAAATTGGTGGTGCATATCATGGCTGGAGCGACCAAATGATCTATGATCTGCGAATTCCGGGCACAAGATTTTTCGATGCAAAAGGAATTCCTTTTATGATGCACTGGCACACACAAGCCGTTCCGCCAAATGATATTGACGCATTAGAAAGTACTTTAAAATGGAACAGGTTGCGTGGTGGAACAGCAGCCGTAATTCTTGAACCTCTTGGTCCTGAAAGCGGCACATATCCTGTTTATAAAGAATTTGCACAACAAGCGCGTGATCTCTGCGATAAATATGGCGCACTTCTAATTTTCGATGAAGTCGTAACAGCTTTCAGGGTTGGCATGAGCGGCGCACAAGGATATTTTAATGTAAAACCGGATCTAACTATCTTCGGAAAAGTAGTAGCAGGTGGTTATCCATCTGCAGGTGGCATTGGTGGCAAAGCAGAATACATGGATGGCTTGGCTGCTGGTTTACAAGGTGGTAAAAAAGTAAAAGTTGGTGGAACAATGGCAGCAAATCCACTAAGTTGTTGCGCAGGATATCATACATTATTAGAAATTGAAAGAACAAATGCGTGCGAGAAAGCAGGTAAAGCAGGCGACAGAATTACAAAAGGTTTAAATCAATTAATAGATAAATATGACTTGCCATTTGTCGCCTTCAACCAAGGTTCTATATGTCATTTAGAAACAGCAGGCACTTTGTATGTGAAAATAAAACTCTTGAAAATAAAATCAGTTTTGGCAGAAATTAATGAAAGAAAAAAACTGATGGAAGAATATGGTGCAGCCTATATGGCAGAAGGAATTGTTACCTTAGCAGGAAGCCGTTTATACTGCAGCATGGCAGATACAGATGAGGTGATAGACGATGCACTCAACAAATTCGAGAACGTATTTAAGAACGTAAAGAAATAATATCAGTTATACCAGCGTGAAGTAATGACGCATTGCATGCGTCAAATAAATAAAAGATGAAATACTTTTTAGCATACGATGTTGGCACAAGCAGTGTAAAATCTATTTTGGTAGATGAAGCAGGAAATATTCTTTCATCAGCTATTGAAGAATATCCATTGCAAATACCAAATCCTGGTTGGGTAGAGCAACAACCAATAGATTATTGGAACGCTATTTGCAAAGCCACCAAACAATTACTTGTAGCTGCAAATATCGATATTACACAAATCAAAGGAATTGCTTTCACCACACAAGCAATGGGTATCATTGCCGTAGACAAAAATGGTGATGTACTATATCCAAATATTTCTTGGGTAGATGGAAGAGCTGAAAAGCAAGCACGCAAAATTATGCGTAAGATTGGTGGCAAAGCTATCTTCAGCACAATCGCAGGCGTTGAAATTACAGGAAAAGATGTAGTACCAAAATTACTTTGGTTAAAAGAAAACAAACCGGAAATATATAATAACACGCATAAATTTTTAGATGTAAATGGATATCTGAAATTCAAATGCACGGATAAAATGAAAGCAGAATGGTCTGGTGCATGCTCTTACGGATTTGATTTAAAAAATAAGAACTGGGAAAATATCTTCTTCAAATTAGCAGGAATATCTTTAAACAAATTACCTGATTTAGTAAGTTCTATTGATGAAGTAGGAACACTTACAACAACAGCAGCAAAAGAGCTTGGTTTGCCTGTAAACATTGCTGTTTACGGTGGTTGCGATGATACTCAAAGTGCAGCAGTTGGCACAACAGCTATCGGCGAAGGCGAAGCACATATTTACTTAGGTACATCTGCTTGGGTTGGTGTAGTTACTAAAAAACCAAGACCATTTAAGAACGGAATATTTTGTCTGCAAAGCGCAGATCCGAAAATGAATATAATTGTTGGCATCACAGAATCTGCAGGTGCTAACACAGAATGGTTGCTCAATAACTTTTATAAACAGGAAAAATCTTCTTTAATAAGTAAAGAACTTTTTACAATATTAGAAGAAGACATCAAACAAATTGAAGCTGGTGCTGATTACTTAATTGTAACGCCTTGGTTTTTAGGCGAACGTTGTCCGGTAAGCACCACCACTACGCGTTCTACCATCTTCAATTTGTCACACCAACATACGCGCGCGCATATTGCACGTGCACACTTCGAAGGCATTGCATACAACCTACGCTGGACAATCAACAATCTTGAAAAAGATTTTGGCTTTAAAATTAAAGAGTTGAAAGTTACCGGTGGAGGCACTTACAGCAAAACCTGGATGCAGATCATTGCAGACATCACACAACGAAATATCATTACTACATCACAACCCAAAAATGCAGGTGCGCTTGGTGCTGCAATGTGTGCAATGGTTGGAAGCGGTACTTTTAAAGATTTTAATGAGATACAAAAACTCATCAAACAAACAGAAGTTTTTGTACCAAATGCAAATAATAAAAAAGTGTACGATGCATTGTTTCAAAATTATCAAAGCATCTATCACAACTTAAAAAATACTTACTCCAATATAAATCATCAACGATTTGAACTTGAATAAAATGGATATAGAAGCGGTAAAAAAACAAGTATGTGATGCAGGAAAATTGCTTTTAAAAGAAGGCTTGGTGGCAAGAACTTGGGGCAATGTCAGCATCAAAGTGAATGATACACAAATGGTAATTACGCCAAGCGGTAGAGATTATAATGAACTAACGCCAAGCGAAATGGTACTGGTTAATATTTATACTTTAAAGTACGAAGGCAACTTAAAACCATCTTCAGAATTAAAATTACATTGCCAGGTTTACAAAACACGACCGCATATAAAGTCAGTGATTCACACACATCAAATGTATGCATCAATAGTAGCAGCAGCACAAAAAGATGTGGAAGTAATTGATCCGCAACACCAGCAAATATTGGGTGCAAAGGTCATCAAAGCTGCACCTTACGCATTGCCAAACTCTAAAAAAATAACAGTAGAAACCGCAGCATCTATAGAACAATCCAATGCAGCATTAATGTCTAACCATGGAGCAGTTTGCATTGGAATAAGCTTGGAAAATACTTTCGAAGTTGCACGAACTTTAGAAAAAGCGTGCGAACTATTTATTGATTCTAAAAAACATCAGCTGTAACCTTTGCGACCTTATTCCTTTGCGTTCTTTGCGTGAAAAAACAACAAACATGAACAAACAAGAAGCCATACAAATATTACTAAACGCAGCGCACTATTTCGAGCAGCAAAGCGCAGGCTATAAAAGTTGGGGAAAAGTACAAGTCTTACAAATTGCTATACGATTAGACGATAATAAAATTTTGATCACTAATAAAAATGTGGTGATAGATGCGCTAACAATAAGAGACATTAACGAAGAAAATGGTCACACAATTTTTCATCAACTCTTCAACAAAAGAAAAAAAGTAAAGGTCATTTTTATTACGAAACAAGAATACGCATCACAGGTAAAAGAAGAAATTCCACCAATCTTAGACGATCAGGCGCAACTGCTTGGTGTTTCTATCCGTGTAGCAAAAAATGAGAACGATATTACTCATGCCTTAAACGGAAGATTTGCAGCTGTATTAAACGACGGAACCAGCATTTGCTTAGGTAGCAGTTTAGATGATGCTTATGTAGCAGCACAACTCTTAGAAAAAACATCCAAAGCATTTATAGAAGCAAAATATCTCGGCGGCGCAAAATCCATCAACCGCATCGAAGCATGGTTGATGCAGAAATTCTACCAGTTCAAATATTCTAAAGAAGCAAAGAAAAATAAGTAAGCATAAAAATATTTTTTCAAGATTGAAGCAATGCTTTCTAAATATTATGAAGCTTGTTTTTTAGATAAACATTAAGCATTAGAAACTATGAGCTATGTGTTTTAAAAATTACGTATTTTGTATTAATATTTTATCATGAAAAAAATAAGCACTTTCGATATTGGAATTTTAGGAAAAATGGATGCGACAGAAATATCGCAGAAAATTCAGGCTAAAGAATTTACTTCGCAGGAAGCCGTTGAATGTGCCATCGAAAGAGCGCAGAAAACCGACGAAGAACTCAACGCCATTGTCAATCATCAATATAAAAAAGCAGTAGAAAATTCCAAACAAAACCATCATGGTATTTTTGCCGGTGTGCCAACGTTTATTAAGGATTTGAATGATGTAGAAGGCTTGCCAACACTCAAAGGTTCGTCCGCTTTTAAAGTAAAACCGGCAAAGAAAAACGACAAAGTTGTGGATCAGATTCTATCTATCACAGGCAGCATTATTTTAGGTAAAAGCAGCACCTCGGAATTTGGTTTGCTGCCTTGCGGTGAAACTTTACAAAACGGTGAAACCTGCAATCCCTGGAACATTGATTATTCAACAGGTGGCTCATCGGCTGGCGCAGCTGCATTAGTAGCTGCCGGTGTTGTGTCGTTTGCACACGCATCAGATGGTGGCGGCTCTATCAGAATTCCGGCTTCTTGCTGTGGTTTGGTTGGCTTGAAACCATCACGTGGCAGAAACATCACCTCTATGACGCAAATTGCACCGGTAGATATTGCGCAAGATGGTATCGTAAGCAGAAGTGTAAGAGATTCGGCAAATTATATTTTTGGGTTAGAACAATATCACAAAAACGAAAAATTATTACCGATTGGTTTGGTAGAAAACGCAGGCAAAAAAAGATTACGCATTGGTATGTTCACCAAATCTTCAACAGGAACGGAAAGTCATACAGAAGTAACAGATGCAGTTTTAGATGCAGGAAAATTATGCGAAGAATTAGGACATGAAGTAACGCATATTAATAATCCTTTCGAGCATAAAATTACGCGCGACTTTATGCTTTATTATTCATTCTTGTCGTTTGCATCGATGATCCAGGAATATGCAGCGAATGGTTTTTCTTATAAACATTCTAAAACGGCAAAATTTACCAAGCAGTTAGGCGCATTTTTTCCGTTGCTGTCAGTAAGAGCATTGACCAGTTTTCGTAATTTAAAAAATCACGCAAACGATTATAATAAGGTGTTTGAAAATTATGATGTGCTGCTAAGTCCAACCTTATCGCATCCTGCGCCACCGTTAGGTTATTTTGGTACAGATGTAGATTCTATTGATGTTTTGATGAAGTTGAATAGTTATGTAAACTTCACAACCACACAAAATATTACAGGTGCTCCTGCAATTTCTTTACCATTAGGTTTAAGCAAACAAGGCTTGCCAATTGGTGTGCAATTTGCCGCTATGTTAGGCGAAGAAAGAAAACTGTTAGAGATAGCTTTTGAATTGGAAGAAGCGAAAGTGTTTACGAGTTTGTCTTAACTAAAAAAACGTCGAAGAGGTTTAAAACCTTTCGACGTTGTATAATGATCAGCTAATTCTGCGTTCTATTTTCTTTCCAATACTTTTTCTACAGCAGCGATAATGTCTTTTGGCATTAAACCATATTTTTCTAATAATTGATCTGGTGTTCCGCTTTCGCCGAATGTATCTTGTACGGCAACCATTTCTTGTGGTGCTAAATGAAATCTTGATAAAACACTTGCAACACTTTCACCTAAACCACCATTTTGCTGATGTTCTTCAGCCGTTACCACACAACCTGTTTTCTTCACAGATTGTAAGATCGCATCAATATCTAAAGGTTTTATTGTGTGCATATTTATCAACTCAACAGAAATTCCACGCTTCTCTAATTCTTGTCCTGCAAGAACAGCATGCCAAACCAAATGACCGCAAGCGATGATGGTTACATCTTTTCCTTCTGATAAAATTTGTGCTTTACCGATCTGGAAATTCGGATCTTCTGCTTCTGTAAATATTGGCCAAACCGGACGACCGAAACGTAAGTAAGTTGGTCCAACTCTTTCGATAATTGCTTTAGTTGCCAAGCGAGTTTGATTATAATCGCATGGAACAACGACTGTCATGTGTGGCAACATTTTCATCATGCCAATGTCTTCTAAAATTTGATGCGTTGCGCCATCTTCGCCTAAAGTTAAGCCAGCATGTGAGCAACAAATTTTTACATTTTTGTTGGAATAAGCAACGCTTTGGCGAATCTGATCGTACACACGACCTGTTCCGAAGTTGGCAAATGTAGTTGCTACCGGAATTTTTCCACCAATAGCCAAGCCTGCAGACATACCTATCATATTGGCTTCTGCGATACCAACCTGTATGAAGCGTTCCGGAAAATGTTCGATGAACTTTTCCAGTTTTAAAGAACCAACCAAATCGGCGCAAAGCGCAACCACGTTTGGATTTGCTTGACCTGCTTCAAAAATACCAACGCCAAAACCTGAACGTGTATCTTTCTTATCTGTGAATGTGATGTCTTGTAAACTCATTTTTATTTTCTTCTAAATTTTTCTTTTGGATTTCTGCTTGAATGGAAAAAAGCATATAATACAATAACAGAATCGTTTTCAATTGTATAAACTATCTTGTATGGAAATCTATTTACGAATGCTTCTCTTCTTTCATTAAATGTAATTCTATTTAGTGTAGGATTTTGTATGATGGATGCAATACTTTTTCTTATTTCTTGTAACAACTGATTTCCTAAATCATATTGTTGTTCTTCGTACCAAGCTATAGCATCTCGTAGTTCTTGTCGTGCTTCTTCCTGAATTTCTAACTTCATTATTTTTTTACGATTGCTTCTAATTCTTTATCTATTTCTTCCCAAGCGTAGGACTTACTTTCACCTGATTTTCGTTTTTCCATTCGTTTTTCTAATTCTGATAAATCAGCATCCTCAATATCCAATAATTTTTGAATTGCTTTTAATATCCATTCATCTTCTACTAATTGAATTTCCTGAATGATACGTTCTTTAGATTCTTTTAATTCTGATGCACTCATTGTTTTGAATTATGCTTAAAGTTAATAGTTTTTGAATTATTTAGTTGGTCAATTCAGTTAGTCATTAAAATTAACTACACTTAATAATCACCTAAAGTTTCTTGTAGTTGTAGCATCGCACTTGCCAATTGTTCTGCGTTTGGTGCTGTGCCGTGCCATTTGTAAGAACCTTGCATATAATCTACACCGTAACCCATTTCTGTATGCATGATGATGATAACAGGTTTGCCTTTTTTAGTTTTTAACTGAGCTTCGCTTAAAGTAAAAACCACATCTTCCATCACATTACCTTTCATTTCCAAAACCTCAAAACCAAAAGCTGTAAACTTTGCATGCAAATCACCTAAATCGCAAACTTCTACTGTTGTGCCATCAATCTGTGCATTATTTCTGTCAACAGTAATAATTAAATTATCTACTTTTTTTGCAGCAGCAAAAAGCAAAGCTTCCCAAATTTGTCCTTCATCTAATTCACCATCACCTGTTAAGCAATAAACGGTTCTGTCGTCGCCATCCATTTTTTTTGCTAAAGCTGCGCCAATGGCAACAGAAATACCTTGTCCTAATGAACCCGAAGCAATACGAATTCCGGGTAAGCCTTCATGTGTTGTTGGATGACCTTGCAAACGTGAATTGATGTGACGAAATGTTGCTAATTCTTTTACATCAAAATAACCTCGTCGCGCCAAAACACTGTAAAACACCGGTGAAATATGACCATTTGATAAGAAAAAAAGATCTTCGCCTTTTCCATCCATTTTAAAATCAGTATCAATTTTCATGATCTCGAAATAAAGTGCTGTCATAAAATCTGCGCAACCTAATGAGCCGCCTGGATGACCTGATTTGCATTGAGTAACCATGCGTACAATATCTCTTCGTACTTGCGATGCTGTTCTTTTTAATTCTGCTATTTCCATGTATTAGGTGTAAGTTATAAGTTATAAGTTTCTTCGACAAGCTCAGAATGACATAAGCAATCGAATTTCAACAAAAATAAGAAAATAAAAAGGATTAATGTTGAATCGTTATTTATAAAAAAACCGATAGAATGAAGCTATCGGTTTTAGAAAATTTAAATTCTATTTTTTCCAAGGAAAACTATTCTTTATCTGATCTTTTACATTGTCCTGAACACTCTTTTTCGGCGTTGTATCATTTGGATCTTTTTTGCCTGTTAAAATTTCTGTGACTTTGGTCTTTGCTTCATTCACAACTTGTTTTTTAATCGTATCAGCCGTTGCTTTTGCTTGTTCCTTTACTTGCTGAACCTGTTGTTGCACTTGCTCTTTCACTACATCTTTCATAGTGCCTGCACCATTTGTTCCATCAGGTTTGCCAACCGCAATGGTTGGATTTGTGAATGTGCCACCAACTTTTAAATTGATACGTACAATTTCCGGTACCATTCCGTTTAATTGCTTGATCGGATTTTTTGCCAGCAAACCTTCTGCAAAAGTAGAAGCTTGACCTAATTCTTTCCAAGGCACATCAATTGCAACAGCATAATCCATTGTTTGATCCAAACCTTGAGAACCACCAACTGTCATTTTTAAGTTGTTTACTTTTGTTTCAAAAGGTGCCACCAAGATTCTGCCATTAGAAATAGTTGTTTTAATATCAACATTTTCTAATTTTAAGTTTTCCAATTGTTTCAATTTTGTTTGTTCAATGATCTTTTGCAGAGCAGGAACACCGCTAATGTTTGCCAAAGGCATTTTAAAACCGGCTGTTCCGTTGATGCTTTTCAAATCAGGTGAAAGATCCGGATTTATGGCTGTTTGAATATTCATATTTGAAGAAAAAATTCCTTTTACATATTTCATAATTGGTGCAGCTTGTTTCATTGCACCAACATAAGTATATACTTGCTGAATATCGAAATTCTGAATATTGTAAGTAATGTTTCCTGTTGGAATATCTGATTTGGTATTGTAAAAACCACTAACAGTTGCAGCGCCGCCAAGCAGGTTTGCCGTTAAGCTATTGAGGTTTAATTGTTCATCTTTTAAATTGATTTTACCATTTAAGTTTTTGATAACAAGATTATCGTATAATAATTCACCAACGGTTGCAACACCAGTAAAATCTATGTTCTTCGGCACACGAACCACATCTTTTGCTTTCTGTGCGTTTGATTTTTTTGCTGAAGTTGAATCAGGTAAAAACTCATTTGCATCAATTTTATTGGAAGCAACATTTACGTTTCCAGTAATGACAGCGTCTTTAGATAAAACGTAACCAATTACGTTTTCTAATTTTCCTTTAATATCAAAATCGCTTTTACCGATAGCTGCTTTGCACTGAGTAATATCTACATATTGTGGTGAAAAATTCAGGTTTAAATTACTAACAGAAACAGGTTTCGGAACACCTTTAGATGCGTACTCAATGCCGGTTGCAGCTATGTTTCCTGAAGCCTGAATATTCTGATAGCGTTTCGCTGTAACATCAGATTGTTTTGCTTTTACAGTAATGTCAACATTTGCAATTCCTGCTAATTTTTGAACACCTTCTAAAGGATAAAACTTTTGTACATCAGCTAAATTTAACTTTCCTTTCGCAGACAAATCAACATTTGGATCTGAAATTGGTGTAGCTACTTTTAGTCTTGCAACGATTGGTTCGTTTGCCATTTTCAAACGCAGATCAGGTACGTTAACCACCGTATTATCAAGGCTTCCACCAGGATTGTTTACATGTGCATCAATAAAAATATCAGTTACAGCAGTTGGCAATTTCGGATATTGAAATTGTCCGTTATCAACCTTTAAATTAACTGCAAATTGCGGATACGAATTGCCTTGTAAAGTTCCTTTTGCGCTTCCGTTTAACTCCAAATTTCCGGAAGATTTTATGTCATCAAAATCTTTAGCATAAATTGCAGGAATTAATGATAACAAAGATTTGAAAGTAGTTTTATCAGCCTTAAAATTCACATCCATTACTGTTTTGGTAGAATCAGGAATTTGAATAAAGCCATTGAATAATAAACCCAAATCGTTTAGTGTAAGTTTATTTTCTTTAAATGTATATTTGTTTTGTTTTTGATCAATGTTGAGTTTGCTGTCGAAAGCTACTTTTGCATCTTTCAAATAGCCGACTATGCCTTGCGCAATTGATAGCTTTTCAATTTCTGTGTTTGAGGTATAATCTAAAACATCAGCAGAGAAATCGCCTTTTCCGGTATGATTTAAGTGTTCCACTTTTAAAGAAGTTCCACCTTTTAGATCGTCATAATATAAATTGATATTATCTAAAGTCAGCTTGTTTAATGATAAGGCAAACGGTTTTGACTCGCTTGTATCTGTTGATGGTTTTAAAATATTCCAATTTGCGACACCGTCTTTATTTATAATTGCGTTTAAAGTTGCATCATTTAATTCTACTTCTTCTATTTTATATTGCTCGCCTTTTATCACGCTCATCAAATCTAACGAAGCTTTGGTTGTGCCGATGTTTAAAAGCGTGTCACCTTCAAAAGATTCTATACCAATGATCGTTAAGCCATCAATTCCTAAAGCAATATTTGGAAAATTTTTGATGTTTTTTAGTAATGACAAATCAAAGTCTTTAAAATCAACTTTTGCATTTACCTGTTTACTGATCTCTTCTTTTGCTTTAGCAATGATCTTGTCTTTGAACAAAAATGGAATTGCAACAGCTGAAGCAATCAGCACGACAAAGAAAATAAGAAAGCCTATTAGTACCTTTTTCATATGAAATAATTTGCATAAAAATACAAACATACTTCATTTGTTTTTTGTTTACTTAACTAAGTTAACATTAATTATAAATATTGTTTTTCACATGAACAATATTTAGTATATGACTTTCTTAACGACTCGTGGTGGAAATGGTTGTAAGTTTTATATTTGGCAGAACAGATTTAAAATAACTTGCTGATGGTTCTGAAATATTACACAGCTCTAATTCTTTTAATTTTGGCATAGATTTAAAGTATTTGAATTTTTGGAAATTTACGTTGCTCCATCTTATTTTCTCTACATTTTTTAAAAGCGGCAGATTATTATAATCAATGCCATCACCAATAATAAATAGTGTTTTGAGATTTGTTAAGCAAGCTATTGCTTTAACAGGTGTTTTTGATTCCTGATAATTTACATAAGAATATATGGTAATGCTATCGAATTGATGTTGCTTGTTTAGCTTGATAATTCCGTTATAAATAATATCATCATTTTTGTTTGCTGATTGCCAATCCATACTATCGTGTTTAAACAGAAAGGAAACCATATGGCTTTCTATGTTTCTTTTATAATTATAATAATCGTTGCATGCAACATAAATATTATTTGGATCTTTGAAATCAACACTATCTTTTTTTCCTACATTAAAAAGGTTTATTAATTCAGGCAGGTTGGTTTCCTTAAAACGAGTAGCATATTCGAAATCTAAAACATGACTGCTGTTATATCGTTTCATTTGATTGTTAAAGATGATGTTTTCCCAATTTAGAGAGCAGCTCAACACCAATATTATATACCAGATCCACGTGTTGGTTGAGTATAAAAAGTAAACAGTTTTTTGTTTATGAATTTTATAAGCTGTAAATAACAATCCTATTATTGTGAAGAGTAAATAATAGTAAACACCAATTCTTTTTCCTGTGAGACCACAATTAAATACATAAATATTATTACGCAACATGGTGGAAATTACCATGAATATGTTCTGTGCGATCCATATATAAACGAGCACTTTTATAGTTTTATTTTCCAGTATAAAATTGAGTTCACCTTTAAACAGATAACAAATGATGCTTGCACCCAAAACAATAGAAAATATTAAGGTTCCGACGCCATTATGCACAAACTGAGCTTGAGTAATTCCTTTTGGCATGGTATGCGATAAGTATAAATAGTTGATGTCTAATGCGTTTATAAACAGCAACATAAGATTGAGTACGATAAAAAGAAAAAAAATAGTTTGCAATCGGTATTTTGCCAAGTAAGAACCTAAAAAGTTTTGCGGATCAATAGATGTTTGTTGCCTTTCTTCTATCTTAAAAAATATTTTTATAGCAGTATCATATAAATAGATAGACATTAACAGGCAACCAAGAACACAAAAGAAAACAAACCCGTAATCGATATTAAATAAACTGATGTTTTGAGTATACTGATCAAACAATGGATTTGCGCTTCTATAAATAAAGAAAAAAATCAGTATGATGACCAAAACTGCAATATATCCAAATACCTTTATTGTTTTGTCATAAGGTGAGTTGTCATCCTTAGATTCTTTGTCCTGAATATTGAAATAAGATTTAGATGATTTTACAAAGAAAATAAATGGTGATGTTATAAAATTTAAAATGTATGTTAAAGCATAATTTACTATGGTAAAATTTCCTTCGTTTTTAAAAGACATCATGCCCAAAAGGCTAATAAAATAAGCTATTATACTAACTGTTGAGTTATTCCAGTAAATAAAGAATGCAGAGAACAGGCTTCCTATTCCACAAATAATACTGTATTTGTTTTTTCTGAAATCACGATATGTAATTGCCATAGAACCTAATAATGCAAATGCAAATACCATCGCATTAATACCAAAATTCTGTTCATAAAATAAGTAGCTGAAAAAGATTCCGCTGGTAACTGTTAGTTTAAATTGATTCTTCATTATGATTGTTTTTTATTTGTTTTAAAAGTACTTTTAAATAAAAAGTAAATGCACAAAAAAATTATTTTAGCTTTTTGATCATTTTTTCTAATGCATTAATATGTTGCTTGAAAGCCTGTTTTCCTAATTTTGATGTGCTGTAAACAGTCAGCGGTTTTTTATTAAAAAAAGTCTTAACGATGTTGATATATTCAGCCTCTTCCAGTTTTTTTAAATGCGTTGCCAAATTTCCATCGGTTGTCTCAAACAACTCTTTAAGCTCATTAAAACTTAGTTCATCTTTCACCATCAACGATGACATAATACCTAACCTAAGCTGGTTATCAAAAACTTTATTGAATTCTTCTATCGGATTCTTCAAAATTTTAATCTTTAATTCTATCGTATTTTAAATACATGGCTGTGCCATAAAATATATGCAATACACCAAAACCAATACACCAAAATAATACACCATAATTGTTGAAGTAAGTATTCAGCAAACCCAATAAAATAAGGAAAAACGAAAGATATTGAATATCTCGAACCGTGTATTTAGAAATGTGAAATAGAGCCAAGCCGTAAAACAATAATGTGGTTGCAATAACATACGTATATTGATGTTGTTTAAGTTGAATGATGCAAAAAATTCCGCCAATTGACAAGATTGAAAATAATTCAACCAACATTTTCTTACTAACAGAATTCCAAAGGTTTTCACCAAGCTTTTTCACTTTTAAAAACGTAAAAATAAAACCGCCAATTACTGCAAAAAACAAAATAACACAAGCAATAAAGAATAAAGTTCTGGCATTAGAATTTGCTTCTACAAAATTATTATTTTGCGCTAAGATTTGATTCCAGGTATTGCTAAGAATGAAATTATCTTTCATAAATATGGACGTTGCTATACAACCAATTAACGCAACGCTGCCTGCCCAAACACCGGATAAACCGCTCAGCGACAAAAATTTTGCATTACTTTCCATCAAAGTTTTAATGGTGTTGATCTGCTGTAGATATTTTTCTTTTTCTGAAACTTCCATCTGAAGTAATTTATGTAAAGTTATTAATTATTGTTTGTTGTTTCTAAAAATTCTAATTGAACAATGTTTCAATTGGAAAAGCAGTCAGACCACTTAAAACTAAACCGATAACGAAAACCCAAACCAGTATTTTAATTTTGTTTCGCAATTTAGTTTTCATAAAAGTACTTTGTGGTTCAAAGTTAAAATTCATTTTAAAATAAAAATGTTTTTAAATGTTAATAATTAGCACAATAAAATTATAAATATTGCGTTTTATTAAATACTTTTAATACAAAATATGTTTCTAAAACTAAAAATTATGAAGTCCAAAGTTCTATTTATTTTATTGCTGATAATTGTTTCAAAATTATCAATTGCACAAAGCAATAGTGATACAACAAGCCGAAAATTGAGTGATAAAGAGTCGCAAGAACTCTTAAAATCATTGAACATAAAAGGAGAATTTAAAGAAAAACTTTTAAATGATGCAGCAAGCGATGCTTGTAAATGTATTGATTCTATTAATGTTTATAATAAAGGACAAAAACAAGTTGCAACAGAAATAAATAAATGTATTGATAGCAAAGTTTTAGTTTATCAAACAACAATGTCAATATTTGAAAATCTAAAAAGTACAAATGGTAATCAGGAAATTGCAATAAGTATTGATAAAGATTCTAAGTCTTACACAGAATTTTATCGCAGGATTGAAAAACGGTTAATGGATAGCTGTAAAAGGCTAAAATCAATAGTAGCATCTGAAAACAAAGAATCAAAGTATTCAACATCACAAAATCCTGATGCATTAAAACAATTTCATTTCGGATCTGAATTGTCTGAAAAACAAATTTATGATCAGGCTATTCCTTATTATATTAAGGCTGTTGAACTCGATCCTTTATTTGCATTTGCTTGGGACAATCTTGGCTATTGCTATAGAAATACTAATAAAATGAATAAAGCGATTGAAGCTTATAAAAAATCTTTGGCTATAAATCCTTATGGTGAAATGCCATTGCAGAATATTGCAGTTGCTTACGAACTTAATAAAGAACCAGACAAAGCAATAGAAGCATACCAAAAATATTTAGATAATTATCCTGATGGTGTAGAAGGTTATTTTGGACTTGGCAGACAATATATGTTTTATAAAAAAGATTATGAAAAAGCATTAGAAAATATGTGCAAGGCTTACAATTTATATGTGAAGATGAAATCGCCTTACAGAGTAGACGCAGAAAAAATGATTAGTACATTATATGGTGTTATGAAAGAGAAAAAATTCAATGACATCTTAAAAAAATTCAATATTACACCTAAAAAATAGCATTGGCAATTTAGATTTTAAGTATTTCAAAAACGATATTCATCGTCTTATTGCCGCAAATGTTTAACTTTACAATAATTAGTTTTATTGTATGCAAGAAGTCACTCCTTATCAACTCAAAAATAAAATACGTATTGTTACAGCAGCCTCACTCTTTGATGGTCATGATGCAGCAATTAATATTATGCGCAGAATCATCCAGGCTTCCGGCGCAGAAGTTATTCATTTGGGTCATAATCGTTCCGTACAAGATATTGTTGAATGTGCCATCGAAGAAGATGCAAATGCGATTGCGTTCACTTCTTATCAAGGTGGTCACGTTGAATTTTTGAAATACATGTATGATTTATTGCACGAAAAAGGTTGTGGTCACATCAAAATAGTTGGTGGTGGTGGCGGCACTATCTTGCCGTCGGAAATTGAAGAATTACATAAATATGGAATTGATAGAATTTATTCGCCTGATGATGGACGTGCATTAGGTTTGCAAGGAATGATCAATGATTTATTAGAGTTATGCGATTTTCCAAGTGGCAAAAATGTTGTTTTAGATAAACAAAAGTTAGAAGAAAAAAACGCGCATCATATTGCACAATTAATTTCTTCAGCAGAAAATAATCCTGAAGAATATGAGAAAACAGATATACAAATCGCTACACTTTCAGCAGAAAGTAAAACACCAATTTTAGGAATTACTGGAACCGGTGGCGCAGGAAAATCAAGCCTTACAGATGAATTGGTAAGAAGATTTATTTTAGATTTTCCTGAGAAAACTTTAGCAATTATTTCTGTTGATCCAAGCAGAAGAAAAACAGGTGGCGCATTATTAGGCGATAGAATCCGCATGAACTCTATCAATAACTCACGCATCTATATGCGTTCTATGGCAACGCGACAAACCAATGCTTCTATATCAAAAAATATTACAGATGCAATTGCCATTTTGAAAGCTGCGCATTATGATTTGATCATTATTGAAACTTCAGGCATTGGACAAAGCGGCACCGAAATAGTAGATATTGCTGATACTTTTCTATATGTTATGACGCCTGAATTTGGTGCAGCGTCGCAGTTGGAAAAGATTGATATGCTTGATTTTGCTGATGTAGTTGCGATCAATAAATTTGACAAACGTGGTGCGCAAGATGCATTGCGTGATGTGAAAAAACAATATCAGCGCAATAGAAATTTATGGACTGTTGATCCTGAACAAATGCCTGTCTATGGCAGCATTGCTTCACAGTTCAACGATCCAGGCACCAATGAATTATACAAAGCGGTGATTCAAAAAGTAATTGAAAAATCAAATCTGAATTGGCAATCAACTTTGCAATTACGAACTGGAAACTCTGAAAAAATTTATATCATTCCACCAAACAGGGTTCGTTATTTATCTGACATTACTTCAACCAATCGTAACTACGATAATTGGGTAAATGAACAGGCAGAAATTGCACAAAATATTTTTGCGTTGCAAAAAGTGAGGTCAATGGTCAATAGTCAACAGTCAATAGATAAAGATGCTATTGAGAATGGACTATCGACTATCGACAAAGAACTAAAACTCAAACTTCATCCGGAATGCCAGCAAATACTGGACTCTTGGAAAGCAAAGAAAGAAAATTATACCAACGAGTTTTATGTGTATAAAGTGCGTGACAAAGAACTGAAATTGAAAACACACACCGAATCTTTATCACATCAGCAAATACCAAAAGTATGTTTACCAAAATATGAATCTTATGGTGATATTTTAAGATGGAGTTTGCAGGAAAATGTGCCTGGCGAATTTCCATTTACAGCAGGTGTCTTTCCTTTTAAAAGAGAAGGCGAAGATCCTGCGCGTATGTTTGCCGGTGAAGGTGGTCCGGAAAGAACGAACAAACGTTTCCATTATGTATCAAATGGTTTGCCTGCAAAACGCTTATCGACAGCTTTTGATTCTGTAACATTATATGGTGAAGATCCAGCTGTAAGACCAGATATATATGGCAAGATCGGCAATTCAGGTGTTTCTATTTGTACATTAGATGATGCAAAAAAACTGTATTCCGGTTTCGATTTATGTTCGCCAAATACTTCGGTTTCTATGACGATAAACGGACCGGCTGCAACTATCTGCGCTTTCTTTATGAATGCAGCAATCGATCAGGAATGTGAAAAGTATATCAGGCAAAATAATTTAACAGACGAAGTAAATAAAAAAATTGATGAAATTTATAAAAATAAAAATGCTGTAAGACCAACTTACAATGGTGAATTACCAAATGGAAATGATGGCTTAGGTTTATTATTACTTGGTGTTACAGGCGATCAGGTGTTAGAAAAAGATGTGTATGAAAAAATAAAAGCATATGCATTATCACAAGTGCGTGGTACTGTGCAGGCTGATATTTTAAAAGAAGATCAGGCACAAAATACTTGTATTTTTTCAACAGAGTTTTCTTTAAAATTAATGGGCGACGTGCAGGAATATTTTGTGCAACATAAAGTTCGTAATTTTTATTCAGTATCTATCAGTGGTTATCATATTGCAGAAGCTGGTGCAAATCCGATTTCGCAATTAGCATTCACTTTATCTAATGGATTTTCGTTTGTAGAGTATTACTTATCACGTGGAATGCACATTGATGATTTCGCTCCAAACTTATCGTTCTTCTTTTCAAATGGTGTAGATCCTGAATATGCAGTAATCGGTCGTGTTGCTCGTAAAATATGGGCAAAAGCGATGAAGTACTTGTATAAAGGAAACGACAGAAGCCAAAAATTAAAATACCATATTCAAACATCAGGAAGAAGTTTGCATGCACAGGAAATTGATTTCAATGATATTCGTACAACACTACAAGCATTGTATGCGATCTACGATAACTGCAACTCTTTACATACCAATGCTTATGACGAAGCTATCACCACACCAACAGAAGAAAGTGTTCGTCGCGCGATGGCGATTCAATTAATTATTAATAAAGAATTAGGCTTGGCTAAAAATGAAAATCCATTGCAAGGTTCTTTTATCATTGAAGAATTAACGGATTTAGTAGAAGAAGCTGTGTATGCTGAATTTGATAGAATTACAGAACGTGGTGGCGTTTTAGGTGCTATGGAAACCATGTACCAACGTGGAAAAATTCAGGAAGAAAGTATGTATTACGAAATGAAAAAACATACCGGCGAATTACCATTAATTGGCGTAAATACATTCTTATCTTCCAAAGGTTCACCAACCATTTTACCACAAGAAGTGATACGAAGCACAGAAGAAGAAAAGCAATTGCAAATAAATAATTTAAAAGCTTTGCAAGAAAGAAACAGCGAAGAAGCACAGCAATATTTGCAACAATTACAACAAGCAGCATTAAACAATCAAAATTTATTTGATGTATTAATTGAAACAGTAAAATATTGTTCACTTGGACAAATCACCAATGCCTTGTTTGATGTTGGCGGTCAGTATAGAAGAAACATGTAGGAATATACATATCCTGAATCGAATTTGTATAATTATTATAACAAACTAATTTTTAGATGTTATCTTTAAGGTGTACATATAAAATAACGCCTTATGAGATGTTTAACTTTTGCAATCTTACTTCATTTGTCCGTAAGACTATTTTCTAAAGATGATATTTTAAAATTAGGAAAGGTATCTCAAAATGAGATAGATCTTAAGACTTGTTCTTTTGACAGTACAGCAGGTGCTGTTGTATTAAATGATATAGGTGTTGTTGAATTTAAATACTATAATTCAAAATCTAGATTTGAATATACATTTACAAGAAGAACAAGAATTAAGATATTAAATTCAAATCAAAAAGATCAGGCAAACCAGGAAATTTATCTTTATTATGATAAAGAGAATGGAGAAGGATTAGGGAAAATAAAAGCATCTACTTATAACGTTGTTAATGGAAAACTTGTTGAAAAAGAAATGGGAAAAGATGCAATATACAATGAGAAGTTTAATAATAAATTTAAGATTGTAAGATTTACATTGCCTAATGTTGAAGTTGGTTCTATTATTGATTTCGAATATGTTATCTCATCACCTTATATTAATTCCTTGCCAAGTTGGAAATTCCAGCGAGAAATTCCAACCCTAAAAAGCACTTTTAATGTAGAAATTCCAGAGTATTATACCTATAGGATTAATAGCAAAGGATATTTGCCAATACCTGATCCGAAATATGATTACAGAAATGTAACAGAATATATTAGTGAACGTATCTTGCAAGTAGATGGTACTTCAAAGTTGTATGAAGGAGAAATGACATTCAATTATAATATAACAACATGGGAAACCAGTGATATGCCTTCCATAACAGATGAACCTTATGTATCATGTTTAGATAATTACACATCACAGATTAGCCATGAAATTGCAAGAAAGAAATTCCCAAATTCACCGGAAGTTAATTTTACCATTTCCTGGTTGGATTTAGTTGATAAATTATTAAAGCATGATAATATTGGAGCTCAATTATCTCAAAATAGTGGTTATTTAAATGATGCTTTTCAAAGCATTACTAAATCTGCCGGTACTAAGAAAGAAAAACTGGAGAAAGCATACATGCATATGCAGCAAAAGATGACATGGAACCAGGTAAATTCAAAATATGTAGATTTCAAACTAAAAGATGCTTATAAAGATGCGAAAGGAAATTGTTCAGAAATTAATTTGAACTTAATTCGTTTGCTAAAAGATCTGGAGATCGAAGCTTATCCTGTACTTTTAAGTACAAGATCAAATGGATTCACACCTCAGTTTCCAACGGAAGAAGGATTCAATTATTTAATTGCTTTAGCAAAAATAGATGGACAATCTATTTTGCTGGATGCTACAATGAAGAATGTTCCACCAGGCACTTTACCTGTTCGATGCTTAAACGGCAAAGGATTGGTGTTAAAAGAAAGATCAACAGAATGGGTTGACCTGTTGCCACCAACAGGATTAAATATTGTTTCATCAGTAGATGCTAAAATGGATGAGCAAGGTTTGCTTCATGGAAAACTAAGCATAAGTAAAAAAGGTTACGCATCCATAAACTTAAGGCAAGAAATCATAAATGATAATGACAAAATCAAGCATGTGCAAGATTTGGTTAAAGAAACTCCTGGCTTAAAGATCGTGTCGAGTAATTTTCTGAATATTGACAGTATTTATTTGCCGACAAAAGAACTATACGAATTCAATTTAGAAAATTCAACAGATAAAAACAGTTCTTTAATTTTCTTTTCACCGATCATATTTGATAAGTTAAAAGAAAACCCTTTTAAATTAGAAGACCGTTCTTTTCCTGTGGAATATCCTTATTCTGTTGACATCACTTCAATTAATAATATTGAAATACCGAAAGGTTATAAAATAGACGAAAAGCCACAATCAATTAGTTTATCATTGCCCGAAAATGCCGGAAAGTTTACTTACATGATCAACATTGTAAATGACAATAACATTCAAGTGACATATAAATTCAATATAAAGAAAACAATGTTTGCGGGCGAAGACTATATTTACCTGCGAGAATTCTATACGCAGTTTCTTAAGAAGCTAAACGAACAAGTTATTATAAAGAAAGTATAAGCATTCATGCCATATCTTAAATATACCGTTACGATATTTATTTTAATAAGTACTATTATTAGTAATGCTCAGATTAATTTTCAAATTCTTACTACCAAAAAATCTAATAATGATGCAGTTGTAATTACTGATGACAATATCGTAGAATTATATAAAGACAAAATTATTTACCACGTTCACAAGATTATCACACTTAATAATCCTAAAAGCTCGGAACTTATAAATTTTTACGAGCATTATGACGACGTTTCTTCCATTGATTTTAATTATGGAAATATCTACAACAATTATGGTAAGTTAATTAAGAAAATAAAAAAAAGCGACTTAGACGACGAGCTTGATGTAACAGAGTTTGCTACAGATACCAGAGTAAAATATTATGAACCTTTAGCTAATACAACCACATATCCAATAACGGTAGAATATGATTATACGATAGAGCGGAAATATTTATTATACATTCCGCAATGGATTCCAGTTCCAGATTTTAATGTAGATGTAATACATTCATCCTATAAGATCATTGCTGAGAATGATAGTGTCTTTCGTTATCGTGCGATCAATCTTAAGTCAGAGCCCAAAATAACAACGAATAAAAATGTAAAGGAATATTATTGGGAATTATCTGATTTTAAAGGGATTTCCGAAGAGACACTATCGCCGAATTTTTATGAATTGTTTCCTGTTATCTTATTTGCACCAACAAGCATTTCATATAATGAATATAAAACCAAATTTAATTCCTGGAATGATTTCGGAAGTTGGATAGCCGGTTTAAATAAAGGACGAAATGAAATACCAACTAATGTTAAAGAACATATCAAAGCAATAACTAAAGATAAAAATTCAGTGTTTGATAAGTCAAAAGCAATTTATGATTACATGATATCAATAACAAGATATGTCAGTATTCAATTTGGCATAGGCAGCTATCAGCCTATTTCAGCATCAAATGTATGTGCTTCAGGATATGGAGATTGTAAAGCATTAAGCAACCTATATGTATCGATGTTAAAAGAAGCAGGAATTGAAGCTTTTTACACACTTGTTTTGGCAGGTAAGAATAAAAATATAATCAAGGATTTTCCATCTAACCAATTTAACCATGCTATTGTTTGTCTTCCTATTGGAGCCGATACCATTTGGGTTGAATGTACCAGTCAGAAAAATCCATTTGGCTACATAGGTGATTTTACAGATAATCGAGATGTGCTGGTTGTCGGACAGAATTCATTTATTACACACACTAAAAGGTACAACTTTAACCACAATAAAACAGCAACGAATGCTACAATAATCTTAGACGAATATGGTGATGCAACCTGTTCTATCAACCAGCTTTATTCAGGTAAAAACTCAGAATATTTTTATAATATATTTAATTACCTAAACACAACAGAACAGAAACAAAAGATTGCCACATTTTATAATTTCAACAATTTTACGCTTAATAACTATGTATTTAAGATTATTTCTGATACGATACAACAGTTCGAATTAACCACTTCTTTCTTTAGCAGAGAGTTTGTTTCTAAATCAAATTCAAGAATGCTGTTTCCAATAAATACAGTATCTCCATTTTCACTTAACTTCTTCTATGATACTTTAAGAAGGCAGCCTATTCAGATTAATAACAGCTATATGGTAGTTGATTCTGTAATGATACAATATCCTAAAGATTATAAATGCGAATCAAACAAAATACAAAACCAGTTCTCAAATGAGTTTATGGATTACTCTATCTCTTTTAACGATAAAAATGACAAAGGCTATATTTACCGTGTATTAAAAATAAAAGAAGGCAGTTTTCAATCCATCTTAAACACAACCCTGATTAATGCCTGTAAAAAGATTCAACAAAATGACAATCAAAAAATCATCTTAAAAAAAATATAATTGCAACAATCAGGTTGGATTAAAATTCATTGCAAAATTGTTTGATGTTGGTGGACAGTATAGAAGGAATATGTAATGCTAATTAGATGATGTAATAATTAGCTAATTAAATAATGAATAATAAAAAAACCGCAAATCATTTTGCGGTTTTTTATTTCTTTTATTCTTTTCAAGAAAAATTATTTCAAAACATTCCTTTCTTCTTACAAATCTTCTTATCTTCTCTTACAAATAAACCTATCTATGAAAACAAAAATTACTATTTCAATTTTCTCTTTATTTCTTCTATTTTCTTGTTCGAGAGAAGCTCAAACAACTTTTCAGCATCCATTCTTAGGAATTTCATCAGAATTAAAATCATTTCATTGGTTTGATATTAATGGAATGATTTGCAGAGATGGCTCACAAACAGGCATCGGTTACAGAGTTGGAAGTCCAAAAAAATTAGCAATATACATAAACGGTGGCGGCGCATGTTTTAATGACGAAACCTGCGCAAGCAATCCAAAATCTTTTGATCAGAACGATTGGTCAAGCTTGTCTGCAGCTTATGCGCACAGTGGAATATTTGATGCAGACAATGATAAAAATCCATTGAAAGATTTCACGTTTGTATTTGTACCATATTGCACAGGCGATGTGCATAGTGGAACCAAAAATAACGGCATTGCCTTAGGTGTTGCTGACACACAGCATTATGTTGGTTCGTTTAATTTTATCAAATCAATGGAATTTATAAAACCATATTTCGATCATACACAAGTGGAAGAAGTTGTATTGTTTGGCTTAAGCGCAGGCGGTTATGGTGTTTATGTCAATTTTTTAGAAGTCACCAAAAGATTTCCAAACGCAAAAATTACGGTTATCAACGATTCAGGTCCTTTATTTAGCGATCCACAGGCTTTTCCTATTTGCCTGCAATTAGGTTTTACATATGTTTTTGGACTACCATTGCCTGATGATTTGTTAGGCTGTTGCGGTGATGTGGAATTAGGATTGGCAAATGTATATGAATATTCCAGTAAGAAATTTCCTAAGGCTAACTTTGGTTTTATTTCCTCTTATGAAGATGGCGTATCTCGTTTTTTCTTAAGTTTCGGATATAATAACTGTCAAGGTGCACCGGGAAACCAACTGCCTGCCGATGTGTTTAAAACAGGAATAATTAAACTGCGTGATGATATTTTAAAACCTAAAAGCACGTGGTCAACTTATTATATAAATGGCGACTCGCATACAATGTTAGCTACTAACGAAATCTTTTACGAAAGAAATATTTCAGGTATGTATTTATACGAATGGGTTGGCAAATTAATGAAAGGCGAGCGAATGCAGGTTACAGAATAAGAATATCTTGCAGACCGATAGCATCGCTCAAAGCGATGCTATCGGTCTGCACAGAAAAAATAATCTAAAATAGTTACTATCTTTTTATGGAATTTGATGCGTTTTGGTATCTAAATGGTAAGAACGATGCTATCGCTTTAAGCGATAGCATCGTTTGAAACTATTAAATAACCAATCATGCTCGAAACAGGAAAAATGTATCATTTATACAATCGTGGAAATAACAGAGAAAATCTATTTTATAAGAAAGAAAACTATCATTATTTCATCAGGCAGTTTGATAAATATTTATCCAGTTTTGTAGATGTATATGCGTATTGTTTGCTGCCTAATCATTTTCATTTTTTAATTAAGATAAAAGAGGAAGATGAAATTTTTCGGAATATTAGAGATGTCATCGCTCAAAGCGATGGCATCTCTAAGCCTACAAGTAAGATTATTTCAGAACAATTTAGGCGATTTTTTATTAGTTATTCTCAAACCATCAACAAGCAAGAAAAAAGAGTTGGCAGTTTATTTCAAAAGCATTTTAAAATCAAAGAAGTCAATAACGACAGCTACTTTTCTCAACTTGTTTTTTACATTCATGCAAATCCGCAAAAGCATGGTTTAATTGATGATTTCAGACAATGGAATTATAGTTCATACCATTCAATCATAGCAGAAAAAATTTCAAAATTAAAGAAGAAAGAGGTAAGAAGTTGGTTTGGAAATATTGAACAGTTTATAGAATTTCACAAAAATCAATTTGATTTTAGAAAATTAGAATCTTTGAATTTGGAAGATTGAATTCAACAGATGCCATCGCTTTAAGCGATCACATCTGTTAAATGTTTTACATCTCATCTTCAGCAGTTGGTCCATATAAGCCAACACCTTTTAGTGAAACACCTAACATACGCAAATAAATAACGAGTTGTCCTCGATGATGATACAAATGATTAAGTGCAAAACCACGCAATACACCGATCTTTGGCATAGTAAAATAAACTTGCTCACCATTGCGTAGTGTCCAGCTATCATTCACTAATGTACCAGCATTGGTATTTGCAATAGATTTTAAAGCAGATGCTACAGCATCATCATGAATTTTTAAAAGCTCTTCAACAGTCGCAGCCTTTTTGGGATTATAAGGTTCTGTAGCAAAATCCAATTCACTGCGCTCTAAAGTTGCAGTTACCCAATTTGGCAGATCTACAATATGTAATACCAAATCGTTTAAGCTATTTGCTTTTTCATGCGGTTTCCACGACAATTGATCCATTGGAACTTTTTCTAATAACTTACGAGTACCTGCACATTCATGTGTGTATTCGTTGGTCAGACTTTTAACGATATTAAATTCCATAAGTACTTTTTTGTAAAAATAACTTAATATTTTAACCATAGAAGAAACTTAAGAAACATAATTTCAAAATAGAAGTAATTTATTGTAAACATGAAAGAATCTAAGTTTCCCTACTATCTTATTTTTGTAATCTTCAACTACAACTCCAGTTTCTTGTGTGCTTTAAGTGGTTAATTTCTAAAATTTCGTTTTCAACGCTTTGGTAATATTTAATTGATAACATTCTTTCACAAAAAACCTACTTTTGAGGCGGTTGATTTGCTACGTATGTATTTGAAAAGAAAGGAAAAAAGAAAAAAGCTGATGAAGAAGATTGTTCTAACGGTAAATATTTTTTTGTGTTGTTTCTGCTTTACGTTTTGTAAGCAGAATAATACTAATGATAACGTTCGAGGTTTCGTATCGCCGGAAATTAAACCCTTAGAATATCAAACACTTGCAAAGGAAAAAGTGGATCTGCAAGATCCGCAAATACAGGAAAAAATTCACCAGTTAGATTGTTATTTTGAGGAAAAAGTAAAAAGGAATGCTTTTAACGGCTCTGTATTAATTTCCTACAAAGGCACATCTATTTTTGAACGTTATTACGGTTATAAAGATTACAGCACACAGGAAAAACTAACACCACGCTCTACTTTTCAAATAGCGTCTACATCCAAAACATTTACTTCAGGCGCTATTTTATTATTGTTGCAGCAAAACTTATTGTCTTTAGAAGATACTTTACAAAAATTCTTTCCGGATTTTCCATACAAAGGAATTACAGTGAGAATGCTGCTTAACCATCGTTCAGGTTTACCGGATTATATTCACTTTTCAGAAGATTACTGGAAGGACAAAAAGAAATTTATGTGCAATGAAGATGTATTGCAGATGATGATAAGGTTTAAGCCGAAAGTTTACAATACACCTGATACTCATTTCAGGTATAACAATTCCAACTTTGTTTTGCTGGCGCTTATTGTAGAGAAAGTAACAGGTGTGCCTTTCTGCGATTTTATGCACCAAAATATCTTTCTTCCGTTAGGTATGCTTGATACGTGGTATTATGATCCGCTAAGTGTTCGTCCATCGGCAACCAAAGGTTATAAAGGCTCAAAATGGTACGAAGACGAAATTGTACCAACCGATGGTGTATTAGGCGACAAAGGAATTTACAGCACCGTTACGGATCTCTATAAATGGGATCAGGCATTGTTGGCAGGCAAATTTATACGTTCTGAATTTTTAGGATTGGCTTACACACCACAAAGCTTTGAAAAGCAAGGTAATAAGAATTATGGCTTAGGCTGGCGCATGCAAGATCAGCCTGATGGCACAAGATTGATTTTCCATAATGGCTGGTGGCACAGCTATAACTCTGTATTTAACAGGAAGATCAGCGATAAAACAACGGTGATTATTCTGAGCAGCCATTTCAGCAACAGCGTATATAAAATTCAACCGATTTGGGACATTTTATACGGAACAGGCGTGGTAACCGGTGCAGGCGAAGAAGAAAGTTCTGAAACCACGAAGAAACTAAACGCAGATTCTTTAGAAGAAATAAAAACAAAGTAGAATCACAGATTTTAGGATTAAATGATTTCGCAGATTTTGAATCCGTGAAATCCTGGAATCTGTTTCATCAGCGGTTCAGACAAAAAAGAAATCCTGAGCAACCACGCTCAGGACTATTTTAAACCAACCAAATGAAAATATAAATTGTTACTGTTAGAATCTCTTTTTGATACTAAATAGGTAACAATTCTCGTGCCAAAGTGGATTTTAATTGGTTAAATATTTTGTCCTGATTTAATTTTTTCTTCTAAGATCCGCTTTTCCTCCAAACGTTGTTTTATTTTCCATTCTTTTTGCAATACGCTGATTTTGATCTCTTCTATAGAATCATTTAGTATAGAAATGATCATTGCATTAAGTTCTTGGTTTTCAGGATGGTTGTTGTCTAAAAATGTTTCCAGCAAACCGTGTGTCACTTCCTTGATACCGCGTGTATTGTTCGGATCAATGATGTCTTGCATCAGCTTGTCAATGGTATTAAAGGTAATATCAGCCACGGCTTTGTCCAGCATTTCCTGAAAGATCTTACCCAAACCAGGAATATATCGTAATTTATCTACGGTTTCGTTTTCATTCACTGCTTCGCTGATGATCTTTTCTACATAACCTTTTAATTCTCTGCGATATTGCGTGTACGATAGATTCATGGCTTCGCCAATTCTATTAGATAAGTAATTAACGATCACATCTTCTTTGGGTTTGATAACATTGGTCACAATTTTTTCGACCAAAGGCGAACCTTTTTGAATCTCTTCCTGTGTCATCGTGAGCATCTTAGCAATCACTCTATCCGCAATTTCTTCTACCAGAACCTCAGAAACAAAAGCTGACTTCTTAAATACGAATGTTTTGGTCAAGTCAAAAACACCCAAACGCTGCAAGCGATACACCAAACCAAATAAGCGAATCCAGCCGAAAAAATTAAGATGGTTAATGATTGGAATGCACATGATCACATCGTACCAATGCACAAACGGATAAAACCACCAGCTATCATATTTTTTGCGGTAGATGCTGCGAATCCAACGAAAAACCAATTCGGCAACATAAATGCCAACAAAGATCAGGTCGTATTTTAAAACATTTGGAAATAAATGAATGGCATACCAATCTGCAAAATCGGTAGAAATGTAATGGATAAATGAACTGAAAAAGCTAAACTGGAACAGGAAGCCGAAAAAAAGGTACAACAAGTTAAGGATCACTACGAACAGCATCAACAAATCCATCCAAAACAAATGCGAAGAATCTGCCGTGCGCAGTTTCTGAACATCTACCTTAAACATTCTACGAAATTTATCAAACATGGAATGAAGATAGAATTTATTTTGAAAAGCTGAAATAGGTTTCGTTTGGATTGATTTTTTAGTGAAATTTTATCAAAAAGGCATAAAAAGCAACCAAGAAGCATTGGTGAAGCACCAAGAAGGTTGAGTGAAGCACCAAAAAGCTCTGTCAGACAACACGGAAGCATTCAGCGAGCATCGAGAAGCTCTGTCGGAGCGCCAAGAAGCATTCGCCGACAACCCAGAAGCTCTATCGGAGTCACTTTTTAGCTTCTTTTGCTGATTTACAATTTACAAAGCTTTTTTGCTGCAAATGAATAAATGTTATCCGTTTTTGAGAGACTTGAACAGTATTTATAAGAAAAGCCGCATGAATTTCATGCCCTTTTTGTGAAAATTGTATAGCAAAGGTTTCACTTATTGGAGATAAACAATAATAATAATTTGTAACTTGTTGACGGTTACAGTCTTCTAACCAAATAATTTTAGCTAATATGAATAAAACTTTAATTTTCTTATTATTTACATTATTATTGAGTTCTTGCAACAAAAGTCCTGTGTTATTTGATGGTCTATATTTAGGAATGACAAAAGACGAATTTAACGAAACAATTGAAAAGTCAGAGAATATTTATAAATCAAGCTATGATAAGTATGATTATAATTACAAGATGATGGGTTATACATATCGGTTTTGGGTTGATTTTGCCAATGACAAATTAACACGAGTAGTTGGTATATTCGTTAGTGATGAGTGGAAAAGAAATGATATTAATAATGGCGTCTTAACAGACTATTATAATCCCAATACCAACATGAATGATCAAACAGCAAATATTTTATCAATTTTAAATAAAAAATATGGCAAGTATGAAAAAACAGTAATGCAAGAAAATGAATTTAGTCAATACCTTCTCTTTAAATGGAATAAAATGGGATATGAAGTAAATTTTAAATGTGGTGGTCCTGTAGAATTATATTACATATTAGATGCGGAAACGAGAGATAAATTTTATGAGGAAGAAAAGAAGAAGAAAAATAAATTATAGGCATTACTACAATTAGTGTGAGATTGTAATTCTAAACAGTTCTATTTCAAAAGAATTCATCTAGACTAATTTATTGTGAATTCTAATAAATTCCTCTTTGGAAATCATTATTTTTTTACTGTTTTTTAGTATAAAGAAGGTGTCTATTTTCTCATTATTAATGGCTGTAAATCTTGATGCTGTAATTTCAAATGTTTCACTATTATCAGTTACGACATTTACGTATGCGCCATTTTGTAACTTTTCTTCTAATTTTTCAATTGTTAGTTTCATTTTAATTTTTTTATTACACATCATAATTCAACACACTTTGCAGCCAGCGTTCCATTTCTTCTTGCTGCATGTTTTTGCGTTTCGCGTAATCTTCTAATTGGTCTTTGGCAATTTTACCGATACCGAAATATTTACTGTCAGGATGTGAGAAATACCAACCGCTTACACTTGATGCTGGATACATGGCGTTGCTTTCCGTTAAGATAATGCCTGCATTTTTTTCTGCATCTAACAACTTAAACAACATTGGTTTTTCCGTATGATCAGGACAAGCCGGATAGCCTGGTGCAGGACGAATGCCTTGGTATTTTTCTTTAATTAATTCTTCACTGGTAAGCGATTCATTTTTTACGTAATGCCAGAACTCTGTGCGAACACGTTCATGCATGCGTTCTGCAAAAGCTTCTGCAAATCTATCTGCCAAAGCAGCGATCATGATCTTGTTATAATCATCATGCTGCTCTTCAAAATGCTTGATCCATTTTTCGATGCCAATACCTGCAGTTACGGCAAAGCCACCAATATAATCTTGCTTGCCGCTTTCTTTTGGTGCAATAAAATCGCTCAGACAATAGTTTGGTAAACCTTCGCCTTTTTTGTTTTGCTGGCGAAGATGATGAAGAGTTGATTGTCTTTTATCAGTTAATAATTCAACATTGCTTACATCTTTTAATTCGATATCATCTACATTAGAATTGGCTTCAAAGAAACCAACCACTGCTTTTGCAGTTAGCCATTTTTCTGAAATGATCTTATCTAATAATGCATTTGCATCTGCTAATAATTTCTTTGCTTCTTCACCAACAATTTTATCTTCTAAAATGTTTGGATACTTTCCATGCAATTCCCAAGTAGAGAAAAAAGGTGTCCAATCTATATATTTTCTAAGCTCTGCTAAATCGTAATCTTCAAAAACTTTGGTTCCTAAAAACGCAGGTTTTGGTGGTGTGTAATTTGTAAAATCTAATTGCAATTTATTCTTGCGTGCATCTTCAATCGACAAATAATCTTTAGCAATTTGCTTGCCTTGATGACGTTTGCGCATCACTTCATATTCATCGCGAATATCTGCTGTAAACTTTATTTTATTTTCTGCATTTAACAAAGAACTTACCACTGGCACACTTCGCGAAGCATCTAAAACGTGTATAGTTGGCTGGTCGTAATTTGGTTCAATTTTTACAGCTGTGTGAATCTTGGAAGTTGTGGCGCCACCAATTAATAAAGGCTGTTTCATGCCACGGCGTTTCATTTCTTTCGCCACAAAAACCATTTCATCTAAAGATGGTGTGATCAATCCGCTTAAGCCAATTACATCAACATTTTCTCTTTCTGCAGCATCTAAAATCTTATCGCAAGGCACCATCACGCCTAAGTCGATGATCTCGAAATTATTACAACCTAAGACCACACCAACGATATTTTTACCAATGTCATGAACATCGCCTTTTACGGTTGCCAATAAAATTTTTCCTTGCTTGTTGCTATCGCCTTCTTGTTTTGCAGCTTCAATAAATGGCAATAAATACGCCACGGATTTTTTCATTACGCGTGCAGATTTTACGACTTGCGGTAAGAACATTTTTCCTGCACCGAACAAGTCACCAACCACGTTCATGCCATCCATCAAAGGACCTTCAATAACATGCAAAGGCTTCTCAAATTGCAAGCGACATTCTTCCGTATCTTCATCAATAAAATCAACAATACCTTTTACCAAAGCATGTTTCAACCTTTCATTTACGGATTGATTTCTCCATGTAAGATCTTCTTCTTTTTTCTTTGCAGAACCTTTCACTGTTTCTGCATATTCTAATAAACGTTCCGTAGAATCTTCTCTTCTGTTCAGCACAACATCTTCTACGCGTTCTAATAAACCTTTCTCGATATTGTCGTAAACCTCGATCATTGTTGGGTTTACGATACCCATATCCATACCTTCTTTGATGGCATGATATAAGAAAACAGAATGCATGGCTTCACGCACAATATTATTTCCTCTGAAAGAAAACGATACGTTGGAAACACCACCACTTACATGCGCACCTTTTAAATTAGTACGTATCCATTTGGTTGCGTTGAAAAAATCAAGCGCATTGTTGCGATGTTCTTCCATTCCTGTTGCTACCGGAAAAATATTCGGATCGAAAATAATATCGTTTGGGTTGAACTTTACAACGTTTACTAAAATATCATAGCTGCGTTTGCAAATCTCAATTCTTCTTTCGTAATTATCAGCTTGTCCGTCTTCATCAAAAGCCATGACAACGGTTGCTGCACCATATTTTTTTATCAGTTTCGCCTGTCGAATAAATTCTTCTTCACCACCTTTTAAGCTTATTGAGTTGACGATAGATTTTCCCTGTACACATTTCAAACCTGCTTCAATGATTTCCCATTTTGAAGAATCTATCATAATTGGAATACGTGAAATTTCAGGCTCTGATGCAATCAGATTTAAGAACTGCACCATTGCTTTTGTACCATCGATCATGCCTTCGTCCATGTTCACGTCGAGCACTTGTGCACCTCCACGAACCTGATCCATTGCCACAGAAAGCGCATCTTCAAAACGCTCTTCTTTGATCATTTTTAAGAACGCTTTTGAACCGGTAACGTTGGTTCGTTCACCAATATTTACGAAGATGGAATCCGGTGTAATTAGTAATGGTTCAAGACCAGATAATTTTAAAATACTACAATTGCTTTCTGACATTTTATTTTTATTTGTTTGTTGTCATTCTATTCCGAAGTTTCGGAAGACGTGAAGAATCTATTGAAAGATGCTTCGTGCCTCAGCATGACAAATTATACCAATTCTTCTTTCTGTACTTTTCTTGGTTTATATTCTTTCGCTATTTCTGCGATTCTTTTGATATGTGGTGGTGTGGTGCCGCAGCAGCCGCCTAAAATATTTACTAACCCTAATTCTAAAAATTCCCTGATTTGATCGCCCATAATATCTGGTGTTTCGTCGTATTGTCCGAATTCATTTGGCAAGCCTGCATTCGGATAAGCGCTCACTAAAAAGTCTGCTTCTTTTGCTAAAACCTGTAAATATGGACGTAATTCTTTTGCACCTAAAGCACAATTTAAACCTATAGAGAATAATGGAACATGAGAAACAGAGATTAAAAAAGCTTCTGTTGTTTGTCCGCTTAAAGTTCTGCCACTTGCATCAGTAATAGTTCCGGAAACAGAAACAGGATATTCTTTTCCAATGTCTTCGAATAAAGTTTGTACGGCAAATAAAGCTGCTTTTGCATTTAAGGTGTCGAAAACAGTTTCTATTAATAAAAGATCAGAGCCACCTTCAATTAAAGCTTTTGCCTGATCGTAATATGCTTTTACCAATTCATCAAAAGTTACGGCACGATAACCAGGATCGTTTACGTCCGGTGATAAAGAACAGGTACGGTTTGTTGGTCCGATTGCGCCTGCGACAAAACGAGGTTTGTGTGGTTCTTTTGCTGTCATTTCATCAGCAACTTCTCTTGCAATTTTTGCACTTTGAAAATTGATATCGTACACAGCATATTCCAAATGGTAATCTGCCTGTGCGATAGTTGTTCCGCTGAAAGTATTGGTTTCCACAATATCGGCACCTGCTTCAAAATATTGACGATGAATTTCTTTGATAATTTCCGGTCGTGTGATGGACAACAAATCGTTGTTTCCTTTTAAAGGATGATCATGGTTTTTAAAAACATCACCACGATAATCTTCTTCTTCGAGTTTGTAGCGCTGAATCATGGTACCCATCGCACCATCAAGAATCAGGATTCGTTCTTCTGCTATCTGTTTTAATAATTCACTCATAATAAACCTCCGTTTTTTCTGTTAGAAAAATGCGTTCTATTAAATACTAAATTATTTTGATTATGGTAGAGTTTTTAACTCGACTTATCTTTTCCAAATGCTATGTTTGGACAGGATTTAGCACCTTCTTTTTTGGAGTATTTAAGTAATTGAGTAACAGTAAGCAGTATCTGCTGCATACTTTATTACTTATTACTGCATACCAATAAAAAATGGGTTGCTAAGGTTTCACAGGGCCTATTCCCTCCACCTTTCAAAATAAGTTATTATAAAGAACAAATTGTACTGCAAATATACAAACTGCAATTCAGATTTACAATTGCCATAAGACAATAAAAAAAGTCCAAAGATGACTTTGGACTTTTTGTAAATAATTTATTATTTTTAGTTATATGATATTTTTTTTGTTAATTAATTATCTTCCTGGAAAGTCAGGTCAACGAATGCTCCAATATAGGTTGTAGGTGCAGTAGTCGGAAATTCAGAAGCTGATGAACCATTCACATATCTATAGCCAAGAATATTAATACTTCCTTTAGTAATTGGATAAACGACATTACCACCTATTTTAGGTGTGGCTCTGTAAAAAGATGTAGCATCTACGGTCAAAAGATAAATTTTACCTGTTGATAGAGTTTGTGATGGAATAGAAACATAATTTTTTCCACCTGCTGTTATGGTTACATCTCTTTGAATTAAAATAGTTCTATTTGCAGAGGTGTCCCATAAAGTAACGGTGTAAGTTCCTGCAATCGGAAGTGAACAGCCAAGTTCGGTTGCTTTTCCGTTTTTTGATACAGAGAACAAAAGTCCATAATTTGAAGGACTTAATACACCGGACGATACAATATCGAAAGTTGTAGAATCAATAGCGGAAATAAAGTTGCCTTTTTCAGGTGCTGTGATTTTGTCATCCTTTTTACAAGATGTTACAAATATTCCAATTGTCAGGAATAGAAAAGCTAAATGTGATAATTTTTTCATGTTTATTTGTTTTTATTAGACAAAGATGTTTTTTTTTTTAATAATGTGCAATGAAAATTAGTAATAGATAACTATCAATGAGAATTCGGGAAGTTAAACATTTTTATTTCATTGTTCTATTTGGTAACTTCGCAATCCGTTCCGAATATTCGGAGTCGGAACATTTTAAAAAATACAATGAAGGTAACCGATATATTAGCTGAAAAAAAAGATAAAACACTTGTTTCTTTTGAGATATTACCGCCATTAAAAGGTAAAAGCATAGATTCTATCACAAAAGTTCTGGATCCATTGATGGAATTTCAACCACCTTTTGTCGATGTAACTTATCACAGAGAGGAATTTGAGTACAAGCAAACCAAAGAAGGTTATTTTGAAAAAATTGCGGTTCGCAAAAGACCGGGAACAGTTGGTATTTGTGCAGCTATTAAATACAGATATAATGTAGAAGCCGTGCCACATTTTGTGTGTGGAGGCTTTAGTACAGAAGAAACAGAAAATTCGTTGATAGATCTTGGATTCTTAGGCATTCAAAACATTTTGGCTTTGCGTGGTGATGCAAGAAAACTGGAAAAGAAATTTGTTCCTGAGCCTGATGGTCATCCTTTTGCTTTGGATCTGGTGAAACAGATCAATGATATGAACTGCGGAAAATATCTTGACCATGACCTCATCAATCCTGTGAAAACAGACTTTTGCATTGGCGTTGCCGGTTATCCTGAAAAACACTTTGAGGCAGCAAACTACGAACAGGATTTAATGTATTTGAAAGAAAAAATTGACGCCGGTGGCGATTATATTGTTACACAAATGTTTTTTGATAACAACGTTTATTTCAAATTTGTAGAAGATTGCAAAAAAATCGGTATCAATGTTCCTATTATTCCAGGTATAAAACCAATTACGAGATTGGGTCAGTTAAATAGTATTCCTGCAGCCTTTTTTATCAATCTTCCTGAAGAATTGGTAAAAGAAGCAAAAAAATGCAAAGATGATGCTGATGTAAAGCAATTGGGTACAGAATGGTGTATCCAACAAAGTAAAGAATTGGTAGAATTTGGTGTTCCTTGCCTGCATTATTACACAATGGGCGATGTGAAAACCATATCTGCAATCTGTAAAGAATTGGTTTAGAGACTTAAAAAAGTTCTCGAAATTCTTAACAAAAAACTTTCCTGTTTTAACTTTTTCATTGCTTAATTTCAGAGTAATGAACACTAATTCACTTCCGCAAAAAGGCAGAGGCGCGCAAAGTAATCTAACGAATCGTTATTCAAAATTGAATTACGATGATAAAGAATTATATGATGACGACGAAACGCCAAACATCCAAACAAAATACATTGATGTTTTTCCTAAAACCATTATAAATCCTGTAAAAAGCAAAGACATTTTTATGGATTATTCCATGAATCCATACGAAGGCTGTGAACATGGCTGCAGCTACTGTTATGCACGAAATACACATCCTTATTGGGGTTACAATGCAGGTTTGGATTTCGAAAGGGTAATCTTAGTAAAGAAAAGCGCACCTGAATTGCTGCGGAAAGAATTGCAAAAGAAAAACTGGAAAGTGTCGCCAATTATGTTCTCAGGAAATACAGATTGCTATCAGCCGATTGAAAAAAAATTAGAAATAACCAGAAATATGCTCAAGGTTTTGCTGGAATTCAAACATCCTGTGGGTTTTATCACTAAAAATAGTTTAATACAACGCGACATCGATCTGCTGCGGGAAATGGCTGCTTTAAATTTGGTAAAAGTAACCATCAGCATTACGAGTTTAAATGAAGAGGTCAGACGAAAGATGGAACCGCGAACAGCTTCTGCCATTAAGCGTTTACAAACGGTTGAAGCACTTACAAAAGCAGGCATTCCGGTTTCGGTAAATATTGCGCCGATAATTCCCGGACTAACTGATATAGAGATCTTCAGTATTGCAAAAGCTGCTGCAGCACATGGTGCTTATGGAATTAATTATACCATCGTTCGTTTGCCCGGTGAAGTGGAACCTGTTTTTATAAAATGGCTCGAAGAAGCTTTTCCGATGAAAAAGGATAAAATCTTACATCAGATTGCGGCTATTCATGGAGGCACCATTCAGGATTTGAAAGCAGGAAGGCGCATTCGCGGTGAAGGTGCTTTTGCGGATTCTATTGCACAGCAGATTCAAATGGCAAGAAGAAGGTTCCATCTTAATTTAGAATCGAAACCATTGAACTGTGATATTTTTGACCCAAAAATAAACGGACAATTTTCGCTGTTTTAAATTAGAAAGCACATCAATTTGATGTGCTTTCATTTTCATAGTTTCAGTTTTTCGAAAAATGTTTATGGTTTTTGTAATTTAAATCTATGAAGAAGAAAATAATTTTATTAAATGATTTATTAAACGGTAGGTTTTAGTGAGTAAGCGGTAACTTTGTAAAAATAAAAATAGAGAAATGGCGAATAATGAGTTTATGCTGCGTGCTGTTGAGTTGTCTAAAATTGGTATGCAAAATGGCAAAGGCGGTCCATTTGGATGTGTGATCGTAAAAGATGGAAAGATAGTTGGCGAAGGTCATAACCAAGTAACATCTTCAAACGATCCGACTGCACATGCAGAAGTAGTGGCAATTAGAAATGCATGTAAAAACCTGAATACTTTTCAGTTAGATGGTTGTGAAATTTATACATCTTGCGAACCTTGTCCGATGTGTTTAGGTGCGATATACTGGGCTCGACCAACAAAAATTTATTATGCTAATACGCGCGAAGATGCCAAAAATATTGGCTTCGACGATTCATTTATTTATGATGAAATTCCTTTAGAAATTAAAGACAGAAAAATTCCGATGATTGCCTTAGGCAGAAATGAAGCAATTGTTGCTTTTAAAGAATGGCAAAATAAAGTAGATAAAGCAGAATATTGACAGCAGATTAGAGTGTGATTGTTGCAATCTTTTTATTATTTCTCGACCATTCGCTCCATGAACCAACATATAATTTTGGAATATCTAAATCAGCATAAGCAATTGCTAAAAGTGTATGACAAGCTGTTACGCCTGAGCCACAATGCACAATAATATTTCCTGGTTTAATGTTGTTGAATGCTTTTAAGTATTTATTTCTAAGTTCATCAGGCGATAAATAGAGTCCATTTTCATCTAAATTTGTTTCAAATGGAATGTTGATTGCGCCTGGAATATGACCTGCAACTAAATCGATTGGTTCGGTTTCACCATTATATCTTTTGTTATCACGAACATCAATTACTAAGTAATTTTTATCTTGTGATACATTTTCAACTTCACTCATATTTGCTAAAGGTAAATTCCAGTTTTTGATTTCGTAAGAATTAGAAGACTTAACAGGTGTTTTTATTTGTGAAGTTGTTGGAATACCAGCATTTATTGCTGCTTGAAATCCACCATCAAGTACTTGAGCTTTTTTATGTCCAATAGATTTTAACATCCACCAAAAACGAGCTGCTGCATTTGAACCATTCTTTTCATCATAAATTACGACATAACTGCTTGGTGAGATGCCAAGATTACTAAGTGTTTTATAAAAATCTTTTATTGTTGGTAACGGATGTCTTCCGCCTTGTGCAGGATCATTTTTTATGTTTGCTAAATCAGTGTTCAAATCAACGAATAAAGCATTATCCAAATGTTTTTCATTAAAGTTTTCTTTTGCATTCTTACTATTGCTAGCATCAACAAGTACAACGTTTTCTGCCTGATATATTTTCAATAATTCTAATGCTTGTATGATAGGTGGAATCTTCATTTGATAAATTAAGAATTTTCTCTAAACTGCAACCTTGGCAAACTCCAATTGTATTTTGTTGCTAATAATCTGAAAGCAAAAATAAATAGTACGGAAAGTATAAAATTCAATTGTTCTTCTACATGCAATAAGTGAAGAATTACAAATAATGCTGAACCTAACAAACAAGGCGTTGCGTACATTTCTTTTCTGAAAATCAATGGAATTTCGTTTAATAGAGTATCACGAATTACACCACCAAAAATTCCTGAGATCATACCAAGCACCACTGCTGCCAGCAAATTAACTTCAAAAGATAAGCTTTTTTGAACGCCAAGCACCACGTAAATTGCCATTCCAATAGTATCGAAAATACTGAGCGTTCGAGACAATCGAATAATATATCTTCTGAAAATCAACGTAAAAAAAACACCTGCAAAAACAGCCATCAAATAATTTATATCATTGATCCAGGCAACAGGATATGCGCCTAAAGTTACATCGCGAATCGTTCCGCCACCAATAGCTGTTATAAAACCTGTAAAGAAAACAGAGAAAATATCGTGATGATGTTTCTTGTCGGAAGCCGCTAATGCACCTGAAATAGTGAAAACAAAAGTACCTGCAATATCAATAGCATATATCAGCGACATGCTGTAAAGATAGCAACTGTAATATCATAAAACTATAAAAATTACCACTTAAGAAGCTGAAGGAACTTAGGTTATTTAATAAAGATTACAAAAGAATAGAAAAAGGCAGCTAAGTTTTCTTTCATTATCATATAATCTTCTTTTAAAATCTTATTGTCTTATGTACCTTAAGTGGTTAAGAAATTAATTCAATCTCCAGATTTCAAAATTCAAAATACTTGCAAAACTAACCCAAAGTAAATATGGAATAAGTAAGTAAGAAGCTGTTTTTGAAATCGGTCGGAATTTGATGATACTTAATAAAATGAAGATCCATAACAATACAATTTCTATTAAGGCAATACCGGTTTGATGAAACCTGAAAAAAATGATCGACCAAAAAAAGTTTAAAATTAGTTGAATCGAAAATATTGTTAACGCATTTCTTTTTATAGTTGAAATTACATTGCTTTTCCAAATCAGCCACAATGAGATTGCCATAAAAATATAGAGTGTTGTCCAAACCGGCGAAAATATCCAGTTCGGCGGATTGAATGACGGCTTATTCAAAGTAGCATACCAGCTTGTAATTTCGTTTGCAGTAATAAAACCTGAAATGCCACCAACAGCTAAGCAAAGCGCTAATGAAATAAAAAATTTAAAGAAAGAATTGATTTGAAGTCGCATAAGAATACTATTATTATCTTATTCAAAAACCAACAATAATCTATCACCTTTATACAAACTCAATTGATTGTCTTTGATTTCAAATCTCTGAGCATTTTGCAAAAGTGTAAAAAACAGATCTTCAAACTTCATGTTGTTTTCGCAATACATTCTTGAGTTGGCAACTGCAACCATTTGAATTGTAGAAATATAATCAGACTGTAAACCACCGAAGAAAGTATTACAAGGTGCTTTACCTGTTACTTTATTTTCAGAGCTGTTAAACTGGATATAAACGCCATTGTCTTCTATTAAAAGGCTTGAAGTATCTGTATCTTTCATTTTGCGCAAAGTCCATTTTCTGTCTAATGCAGTTTTAGGCTGTGTTGTTGCAACAGAATCTTTTATAACTACATTTATCAATTCTTTTTTCACCACTTCTACTAATGTATAAATAGGTTCAGCCTTTTTTACCATTGGATTGGCAACATATCTTTCCTGCACTACAATGGTTTGTCTGTAACCTGGATCAAACACAAAACCTTGTATGCTTTGATTAAAGATTTCAAAAGTTGTTTTTCCCGGTTGTTTTATCAATAAGCATTTTGCATCAGGATTTCCGTTGCAAGGCACCCTTTCTTCATTTACTACCAATGTTTTAGTGGTTGTTGTGTTTAAGCCACTTTGAGGTTTCACTTCTGCAGGTTTTGTATTGTAACTGGCTACTGCTTTTTTAGAAGCAATTTTTACTAATACATAATTATAGATCGACGCATCAGCAGGAATAGGTGGTGTTTTGGCTTCTTTTTTTACCCAAAGTGTATAAATAAAACCATCTTCATAATCGAAGCCAATGATATTATCATAGAACAAATTAAAATCTCTGTCGCCTGGTTTTTTTACTAATAAACAATTGGAAGTAATAACACCTTCGCATTTTGCACGCATAGCATCTACAGTCCAAACTTCTGTATTTGCAGGTAGTTTCTGTGTTTTTGCAGATGTTTTCTTTGTGGTTTTTTTAGTTGTTGTTTTCTTTGTAGTTGTAGTTTGACCAAAAGAAATGATACTAATGAATAGTAAAATAATGAATCCAAATTTTTTCATAAGATCTTGTTTATAACACTTAAAAGAATGAATGAATGACAAAAATCGCCATTTTATGATTATTACAAATTTAGTTCCAAAATAAAATATTCATATTACAATATTTTGCTAAAAGCTTATAGAATTTGTTTTAAATATGAGATAAACTTAGTAATTGTCTTGCTTCTAAGCTCTTATGCTTTTTTTAAAAATCCTAATCACCATCTTTCAAGCTGTTCCAGCCTAATGAGATAATATCGTGATAATTGCCGCCTTTGGTAAATAATTTTACGCCTAAGTTTTCGTCTAAAATTTCACCAATGATACTAATATCAGGATGTTGTTTTACTTTACTTATATCGCTTGGTAAAATCGTAAACAGCAATTCATAATCTTCGCCGCCACTTAGCGCACAATTAATTGGATCGATGCCAAATTCTAAAGCCTTATCATAAGTCTCTTTTGCAACCGGAACAAACTCTTCATTCAGTTGGCAACCAACATTACTTTGTTTGCAAATATGTAAGATCTCAGAACTTAAGCCATCAGAAATATCAATCATAGATGTAGGAACGATGCCTTGCTCTTCAAAAAAATCGATCACATCTTTGCGTGGTTCTGGCTTCAATTGTCTGCCAACTATATAATCATCGCCGCTCAATTCAATGCTTGCATCAGGTGCATTTAAAAACACTTGTTTTTCTCTTTGTAAGATAGTTAAACCCATGTAAGCCGCGCCTAAATCACCGGAAACGCAAAGTAGATCGCCTTCTTTTGCGGTATTTCTAAAAACGATCTTTTCTTTTTCCTGTTCGCCAATCGCAACCACGTTTATAATCAATCCTTTTTGCGAAGCAGTTGTGTCACCACCAATCAAATCAACACCAAATTTATTGCAAGCAAGCTTCACGCCTTCATAAATTTCTTCAATAGCTTCGACAGAAAAACGATTAGAAATTGCCAGCGAAACCAATATCTGTTTTGGCGTTGCATTCATTGCATACACATCAGATAAATTTACAACAACTGCTTTATAACCTAAGTGTTTTAAAGGTGTGTACACCAAATCAAAATGAATACCTTCCACCAAAATATCGGTGGTAATTACTTGATGTTTGTCTGATTTTATGACAGCAGCGTCATCGCCAATTCCTTTTATAGACGAATCGTTTTTTAACTCAATATTTTTTGTTAATCTATCTATTAATCCAAATTCACCAAGCGATGAAATTTCGGTTCTTGTTGCTTTTTCCATAATGCAAAGATACGAACAACTCTAATTATAACAATTTATAAAAACGTATTAAGAAAAAATTTGCCGCAAAAGAATAATATGGTAGTATTTTATGAAGATTTTTGCATGATAAGAAAAATTATAAACTACACCATACTGCTTTTATTTACGATTGTTTTGACAATACAATGTAAAAAGAAAGATACTTGTTATCAATATGATCCAGGCTGTGAACTTGTAGATTTGAGTGATACCTTAGATCCTGTTTGTGGTTGCGATGGCGTAACGTATAAAAATAGCGGTTATGCCACGTGTATAGGTCATGTAAAGAGTTACACCAAAGGAGCTTGCAAATAAGTTAAGGCTGGTTACTTTTTTAAACTGAGCTTAAATTTTTCCAACATCTCAAATTTATCGTCACAAAAATCAGGCTTCCATTTTTCAGTCATCAGTCGATAACCGGTACATTCAAAACAAACTTCCAGATAGTCGATTAATTTTTCATTTTTGTCTAAAAACAAAATAGCATCTCTTGGAATATAGCAGCTCGCACTCAGATCATAATTTCCTTTCACACGATATTTATAATTGAATAGAATATCAGCCAGCATTTTTTTATCAGCAGAATCAATAGAAATAGTATCTGCAAAACTTTGCCAATTGATAGAATCAGCTGTAAAATTCTTGATTGTTTTTGGTCTTTCTTTTCCGTCAGATTTCCAGCTTACCCAAATAATTTTATCAGAAATATGGAAAGGATATTTTTTTAGAATATCGGTTTTTGAGTTTTTCCTGTAAACACAATCATATTTCTCATTACCAAACAATAAGATAGTGTTGAAAAAGCATAAGAAAAACAGAATTTTATACATAATTACGATCTTGACATTTATAATTTATTTTTACTATTACCAAATGCATTCTTCTTCTTAGGATTTGCTTTTCCGGAAACAGCAAATGCTGTTTTTCAAACGCATTATATTTCGGCTAAAAATTAATTTGTTTTTTTAGGTGATAATTCATAACAATACTTAAATTTACTAAAATCAATGTAAAGAAGATGTTTTTCGGAAATAATGATAAGAACGACAATAAAAGTGATAACAAGAACTTTGTAAAATACAAGTTTAAAAGCTTACAGGTGTATGGTTCTGATGAGTGGATGGCGAATTCTACCAAAAAATACAGGACAGTTTTTGACAAAGCCGAAACTACATACATACGTTGTGAATTTGCTTTTTATAATAAATTATTTGATGAAGAGAACTGGAAATGTAAGGTAACGCTGAAGGCATTTGATATATCTTCTAATAAAAGAGAAGAACTATGCAGCTTAGATAAAGATTTGGAGATTACCAAAGAAGAAAACATCATCTATGTTAGAGATGGTTGGGGAAATAAAGAACCGGCAGCATTTTGGATAAAAGGTGATTATGTTTGGGAAGCATATATTGATGGTGTTTTGGTCGGTTCAAAACCATTTTTTATCAATGATATTGGATTGGTGAATGCTGAAAAAAATCCATATTTTTCCGTAGAACACATAAAATTATATCATGGAAATGGCGAAGGCTGGAAGCAATCAGCCAATGAAAGAGTTTACTATAACACGATCTCAAAAGATGATACCAAATATCTTTGGGCAGAAATAAAAATTACGAACCTTACTGATAAAGACTGGAACTACGAACTTTTTTTAAACTATTACGATGATGCAGGACAACACAAAGCAATTATTCCGCGCAATGGAAAAGTAGAAAGCTCCAAACTAAACTGGACCTACACTTTCGATATTGGTTGGGGCACCGAAGATGGCGGCTCTTGGAAAGATGATAAATATACATTAGAGTTAGTATTTATGGATGCTTTGGTAGCTGCGGCTGTTTTTGATTGTGGCGATAAGTTTATTGAAGGTGACGTGGAAATGATCGAAGGCACCGTTGTTGCAGGTGTGGCAAGTCCTAAAAACGAAAATGATATTTCGGCAAAACTAGACAATAAAACACTGGAAGAATTATTGGCTGAACTGGACAAGCTGACAGGTCTTCAAAATGTAAAAAAACATATCCGCGATCAGATCACCTTGATCAATTTTAATAAGATGCGCAAAGAACAAGGACTGGAAGACAACAGCGGTTTTGCATTGCATAGTGTTGCCATTGGAAATCCTGGTACCGGAAAAACAACTGTAATGCGCTTGCTTGGAAAGATCTATCATAAATTAGGATTACTTTCAAAAGGTCATGTTTTAGAAGTTGACAGAGTAGATTTGATTGGAGAATATATTGGACAAACCGCGCCAAAAACTCAAAAGCAGATTGATGAAGCGCGTGGAGGAATTTTATTCATTGATGAAGCATACTCTTTGGCAAGAAGTGGCGAAGACAGTCGTGATTACGGAAAAGAAGTAATAGAATTGTTGATAAAAGAAATGAGCGATGGACCTGGCGACATTGCTATTTTCGTTGCAGGTTATCCAAAAGAAATGAATGCTTTTATCGAATCAAATCCTGGTTTAAAATCTCGCTTTTCGCAATATTTCTCTTTCGATGATTATTTACCTGATGAACTTTTTGAAATAGGTTTAACGATTGCAGAAAGATTAAAACTAACTATTGATGAAGATGCAAAATTTGGTTTAAAAGAAGAATTGACAGATGCATTTAGAAGCCGTGATAAAAATTTCGGAAATGCACGTTTTGTGGAAGGTGTAGTTAATAAAGCAAAGATGAATATGGCTTTACGTTTAATGCAGATTACTGATCAAAAAACGATTACGAAAGAACAACTTTCTACAATAACAAAAGAAGATATCAGCAAAGTATTTGCCGACAAAAATCGTAAAAAGTTAAAGTTACCTGTCAACGAAGCAGAACTGCAGACATCTTTATTGGAATTGAATGAATTAATTGGAATGACGAACGTAAAAACGGATATTGATGAGTTAGTTCGTTTGATAAAATACTACAACGAAATTGGGAAAGACGTTTTAAATAAATTCTCTTTACATACCATATTTACAGGAAATCCTGGAACAGGTAAAACAACAGTTGCACGCATTTTAGGCAGAGTTTTTAAAGCACTCGGTATTTTAGAACGTGGTCATGTTGTAGAGGTTGACAGAGAAAGCTTGGTAGCAGGCTTTCTTGGACAAACGGCTATTAAAACACAGCAAAAAGTAGAAGAAGCAATTGGCGGTGTTTTATTTATTGATGAAGCTTATGCTTTAGCAGATGGAAGTTCTAACAATGATTTTGGTAAAGAAGCCATTGAAGTTATTTTAAAAAGAATGGAAGATCTTCGCGGACAATTAGTGGTGTTTGCAGCAGGTTATACAGATAATATGAATACGTTCTTGACTTCAAATCCTGGCTTAAATTCACGCTTTGATAAAAAGCTGCATTTTGAAGACTATTCAGCGGAAGAAATGTTGCAGATTGCAAATCTATATCTTAAAAAAGAAGACATGATCGCGACACAAGAAGCGCAGGATTATCTGAAAAGTTACTTTGAAGACTTATACAAAAATAGAGACAAATTTTTTGGAAATGCCAGAACAGTTCGCCAGACAATCGGCGAAGCGATAAAAAATCAGAATTTAAGAATGTCGAATATTCCTTCATCACAGCGAAATATACAAGACATTCATACACTAACCTTAGAAGATGTGCTGGAATTCAAATATCAGGGAAATACACTCAGAAAGCAGTTAGGATTCAGGCTTGGCGGAAATTAATATCGTTAGAAGTATCATGAAAATTATAAAAAAATCATTCTTTTATACAAAAGGCATGTAATTTGCGTTGTAAAAAAGATGAAAAGTGAAAGTGAGAATGAAAGTAAATTTAATAAAAGATACAATAAACAATTTCTGCTTGGCGTTCTTAAAACTTTGCGCCTCTGCGTGAAAAAAATCAGCATAATATTAATCAAGTAAATCAGCGGTTCAGACAAAAAATGAAATTTATTTATCTTTCCATATCAATATTCTTTTGCAACATACTTTTTGCAACCGATTATTCCAATCAACAAAATTGGGCTGCTTTGCCAACCATGCAAGACAATGCAGATTGGACGCCAAAAGGACTGCAAAACCGACAAGATTCAGCGCAGGCAGACGTTTTCTTTATTCATCCAACAACAGATGTTACCGGTTTTAAAGGCAACGCAAGTTTAGATAGCAAAATGGTAAACAAGGAAACGGATAACTTTCCGATCAAGTATCAGGCAAGTGTATTTAATGAAAGTTGTAAGGTCTATGCGCCGCGCTATCGTCAGGCAGTTTTAAATAATTTTTACAAACGAAATTCAGAATCGGCGAAAGAAGCTTTTGATACAGCATATGCTGATGTGAAACAAGCCTTTGAATATTACTTAAAAAATTACAATAACGGACGACCAATTATTATTGCAGGTCATTCGCAAGGAAGCATGCACGCGCAACGTTTGCTCAAAGAATTTTTTGATGGACAACCATTGCAAAAACAGCTGGTAGAAGCATATATTATTGGCTTTCCTACATACTTTACACAATTTCAATTTCTGAAAATTTCTGAAAAAGCAGATACTTTCGGCGGTTATATTTCTTACTCAACATTTGGCGAAAACTCTAAAATAGCAACCGTTGTTCCTGAATACAATAATGCTGTTTCTGTTAATCCTTTAAATTGGACAACCGAAAAAATATTTGTTGCTGGAAATAGTCAGCAAGGTAGTTTATCAAAAAAATCAGAAGAAATAATTCATACGGTTTTTGGTGCAAAGAATGCCAATGGAATTTTAGAAATTCAAAAACCACAAGAAGGTGGTTTTGTTCCAATGGTGATGAAGAATTATCATTTGTACGATTATTCATTATTCTACACAAACATCAGGGAAAACGTAAAGCTAAGAATACAAAAATATTTAGTAAATACGCATAGTAGTGCGTATCCGAAATAGTATACATACAGCAGTGCGTATACAAACAATAAAAAAATAAAATTATGATACAGCAATTCAAAAGATCAACATTATTTATCTTGATTTTATTCATGATAAACCAACACATCATGGCACAAACCAACTACGAAACACTTTGGAAATCCGTAACCAAATTAGAAAATGATGGCAAAACAAAAGACGCAAAATCTGCTGTTGAAAGCATTATAGAAAAAGCACGTAAAGACAAAAATACATCGCAAACAGTAAAAGCATTATTGTACAAATATCGTTATACAATGACACTCGAAGAAAATTCTGAATTGGCAATTGTAAATGATTTAAAAGCAGAGATTACCAAATCTTCAGGTACAGATAAAGCTGTTTTGCAAAGTATCTTAGCAGAATTATATTTTCAGTATTACAACGATAATTCATGGAAGTTTCAAAACAGAACAGAAACCGATGAAAAGCAAAGTGACGATTTCAGAACTTGGGATTTGAAAACGTTATTCAAAGAAATCAACACGTATTATATTGCTTCTTTGGAAAATAAAGAATTGTTACAACAAACAAAATTAGATGCTTACACACCAATTTTAGAAAAGCAAAAAGGCTCACAAGTTTTCAGACCAACATTATATGATTTATTGGCAAACCGTGCAATAGGTTATTTTAATGATGATAAAAGTAATGTAGCAGAACCATCAAATGCTTTTTCTATAGATGATAAAAAATATTTTGGCACTGCAACCGAATTTGTAAATATTAAATTGAATGATGCCGATAAAAATTCTCAGGATTATAACGCACTTAAAATTTACCAGGATCTATTAAACTTTAAACTAAAAACAAAAAGCACTTTAGATGAATTAGCTGATGCAGATCTAAAAAGATTACAATTTGTAAAAGCACATTATTTCAACAAAGATGATAATGAAACCTTGTACTTTGAAGCATTACAACGAATTAAAAATGAATATGCAAAATGCAATGTTGGCGCAACCATCAACTATGAAATAGCAACTTATATTTATCAGAAAGCGCAAGTAAAAGAAACACTAAATAATAAGTTTTTGGCAAAAGATGCTTTGGTACTTTGCGATGAAACTATTAAAAATTATCCAACAACTGAAGGTGCAAAAAATTGTGCAGCATTAAAAGAAACTATTTTTTACAAAAGCCTATCTACTACAACAGAAGAAACTGTTATACCAAGCGAAGCGTTTAAAGCATCTGTAAACTTTAAGAACATTGATAAAATCTACCTTAAAATTGTTCCGATTAAATATGCAGATAAAGACAAGATCTTTAATGTAAAAGATAAAGAAACAGAAATTGATGTCATCAATAGACTAAATGCAATTGCGCCAATTCGCCAATGGAATCAGACATTACCAACAACCGATGATTATTTAGATCACATCACAGAAATAAAAATCGATGGAATAAAAAAAGGGTTTTATGCAATTTTAGCTTCTACAAACGCATCGTTTAATATTGTTTCAGGAAAAGAAGCCGTTGCCGTTTCCACTTTGTTTTCATCGCAAATATCTTATGTTACAAAAAGCAACAACAATAACGAAAATTTTGAATTGTATGTATTAGATAGAAATAATGGACAAGCATTAGCAAATGCAAACGTAAAATTCTTTAAAAATACGTATGATTACAAAACACGAAAATACGTCCGTACAGAATTAGGAACTGCAACTGCTGATGCAACCGGTTATGTTTCTAAAAAAATTGATAAACCAGCAGGTCAAAATTATTACAACGAAAATTTCTTGTTTGAAATAACGTATAAAGATGATTTTTTGCCAAGCGAACAATCATACTATAAATATTATTATCCAAGAAATGAAGCACCGGTTTCGCAAAAGCAAATTCATTTGTTTACAGACCGAAGTATTTACAGACCTGCTCAAACTATATATTTTAAAGGCATTGCCACGCAACGTGATGGTGAAAATTATAAAATATTGACAAATGAAAAAGTAACCGTAACATTTAAAGATGTTAACTATCAGGAAATAAAATCACAGAATTTTACTACAAATGAATTTGGCTCTTTTACAGGAACTTTTGTTGCACCAAGTACAGGTTTGCTTGGCAGCATGACCTTAGAAACTAATTTTGGTGCAGTAAATGTACAAGTAGAAGAATACAAAAGACCAAAGTTTGAAGTAACCTTTGATCCGATAAAAAAGTCTTATAACTTAAATGATACAGTTTCTGTTTCAGGAAAAGCAGTTTCTTATGCAGGTGCAAATATTGATAATGCTGAAGTGAAATATACGGTTCGTCGTGTGGCGCAATTTCCAATTTGGTGCTGGTTCGGCTGGCGTCGTCCATGGTTTCCAACTTCCAGTGAAAAGATAATTATTGTTGGAACAACCAAAACAGATGATAATGGAAATTACAAAATTGATTTCGCAGCCATTCCTGATTTGTCAATTTCTAAAGAATTAAAACCATATTTTAATTATGAAGTAACAGCAGATGTTGTAGACATAAATGGCGAAACGCATTCGGCGGAAACTACAGTACGTGTTGGATATTTGGCTATTGATGCAAATGTGTATGTAGCTGAAAATATTGAAAACACAAAAGAAAATAAGATCACGGTTTCTACCAATAACTTAAATGGTGAGTTTGAACCAACTAATGTATCTATCAAAATTTATGATTTAATAGAACCACAAAATCCAAAGAAATCAAGGCTTTGGACAGAACCTGACAAATTTTCTTTAACTAAAATTGAACACGATAAATTGTTTCCTTATGAAATTTATGACAAAGAAGATTTGGTAAATAACTGGCAAAAAGGAAACTTGCTCAACACATATAATTTCAATACAGAAAAACAAAAAGAAATAATATTATCAGCCAACTCCTTACAAAGCGGCGCTTATCTAATAGAGTTTTCTTGTAAAGATAAAAATGGAAACCTGATAGAATTTAAGAAAACATTTTTGTCTTCATCAACAAATGACAAAATACCAAATCCAAAATCGTTTGCATATTTCAAATTAGATAAAACATCAGCAAAACCTAATGAAACCGTGCAATATCAAATTGGATCATCTTTGCAGAATGTATATGCAATTATTGAAATTGCATTCAAAGGAAAATTGATCGACAAGAAAAATATTCAGTTGAATAACGAGATCAAAACTTTTTCAATTCCAATAAAAGAAGAATATAAAGGTGGTGTCGAGATCAATTATGTGATAGTAAACAAAAACAGAAGTTATGCTTCAAGCCAATATATTTCAGTACCATTTGAAGACAAAAGCCTGAATGTTGAATGGATCACTTTCAGAGATAAATTATTGCCAGGTTCAAAAGAACAATGGAAACTAAAGATTTCAGGAACTAACAAAGAAAAAGTGGCAGCAGAATTATTAGCAACTATGTATGATGCTTCCTTAGATGCATTCTTACCACACAGCTTAAATTTCTATTTATCACAATCTTATTATAATGGTTATTTAGGTGTTTACGCAAGCAATGGATTTGATATTAAGAACAGTAATTTATATCAATCAAAAGACTGGAATCCTTACAAAGAATATGCATCACATGGCTACGATGATTTGAATTTATTTGGATTAAGTATTGGAGGTTATAGTAGATATTATCGTGGTGGTTATGCAAGTGGAAATGGTATGGCTTATATAACAAAATCATCAGTAAAAATGGAAATGCTGTCAGATAAAGTTATGGAAGAATCAGAAATGAAGGCAGCACCTGCACCAATGGGTTCTGTTGGACAAGCTAGTGTTACAAATCAACTTGCACAAAAAACAATAGATATGCCAATCGAATCAGATTCCAATTTTAAACCTCCAAAAAAACCTGAAGTTACACCACGAACCAACTTAAACGAAACTGCATTCTTTTTACCACAATTACAAACAGATGCAGAAGGAAATGTGATACTAAATTTCCAAATGCCTGAAGCATTAACTAAATGGAATTTCTTAGGATTGGCACACACCAAAGATTTAAAATATCAATACTTCACAAAATCAGTCGTTACACAAAAAGAATTAATGGTAACACCAAACGCACCACGCTTTTTACGCGAAGGCGACAAGTTCGAGTTCTCTACAAAAATATCAAACTTGTCTGATAAAGATTTATCCGGAAAAGCTACATTGGTACTATATGATGCAGCAACGATGAAAGAAATTTCAACAAGCACCATGGAAGCTGTCGGTGGACAATTTAACACCATTGGTGAAAGAAATTTCTCAGTAGAAAAAGGCAAGAACACAGCCGTTAGTTGGATGATACAGATTCCATCAGGCATTGACGCCATTACTTATAAGGTAATTGCACAAGCTGATAATTTCAGCGACGGCGAACAAGCATCTTTAATAGTATTACCAAACAGAATGATGGTAACAGAAACCATGCCTTTATGGGTTCGTGGTGAAAGCAAAAAGACTTTCACATTTGATAAATTGCTGAACAATAAATCAACCACACTCAGGAATTATAACCTTACTTTAGAGATGTCTTCGCAGCCGGTTTGGTATGCAGTGCAGGCTTTGCCATACATGATGGAATATCCGTACGAGTGTGCAGAGCAATTATTTTCCCGTTATTATGCAAACACATTAGCATCTTATATTGCTAATGAAAATCCAAAGATCAAAACCATTTTTGATAAATGGAAAAATACAGATGCCCTACTTTCTAACTTGGAAAAAAATCAGGAATTAAAATCTGTGCTGTTAGAAGAAACACCTTGGGTTCGTGATGCGCAAGACGAAACAGAACAGAAAAAACGTATCGCTTTATTGTTTGACTTGGCAAAAATGTCTGATGAACAACAAAAAGCGTTTGATAAATTATTGCAGATGCAAACACCAAACGGCGGTTTCACTTGGTTTCCGGGAATGCCGGATAATCGTTACATCACACAACACATTGTAGCAGGTTTTGGACACTTGGCAAAACTCAATGTAATCGACATAAAAAACAAATCGAAAGTTGATGAAATGCTAAAAAAAGCCGTTGCTTATTTAGATGACAGGTTGAAAGAAGATTTAGATAACATCAAAAAATATGATAAGGATTACCTGAAAACAAATCACTTGTATTACACTAATATTCACGCTTTGTACGCACGTTCTTTCTTCGATTATAAAATGGAAAAAAAAAATGAAGAAGCGTATAATTATTTTATCAAACAGGAAAAAGATTATTGGTTAAATCAGGATTTATACTCAAAAGGCATGATTTCATTGACCTTGCAGCGCAATAAAGAAAAACCAACTGCAGATAAAATTATCATTTCTCTAAAACAAAATTCTATTAGTAGTGAAGAATTAGGTATGTATTGGAAAGCCAATGAAACCGGTGGTTGGTATTGGTATCAGGCGCCTGTGGAAACGCAAGCTTTATTAATTGAAGCATTTACAGAAGTGGCAAATGATAATAAATCTGTAGATGAAATGAAAGTTTGGTTGCTGAAACAAAAACAAACTACTTCGTGGAAATCAACAAAAGCAACGGCTGAAGCTTGTTACGCATTATTGCTACAAGGAAAAGATTGGACAAAATCTGACAAACTCGTAGAAGTGAAAATGAACAACGTTGTAATTGATCCGACAAAATTAAATGCAACTGTAGAACCAGGCACAGGTTATTACAAAGTAAAATGGTCTGCTGATAATATCAAACCGGAAATGGCAAAGATCGAATTGAAGAAATCAGACAAAGGACCTGCTTATGGTGCGGTTTACTGGCAGTATTTTGAAGACTTAGATAAGATAACAGGCGCAACAACTTCATTGCAGTTAACTAAAAAATTATTCAAAGAAGAAAGTACAAATGAAGGCAAAAAGCTAATTGCTATTACCGACAAAACACCTTTGCAAATAGGCGATGTGGTAAAAGTTCGCATCGAATTACGTACAGACAGAAACCTCGAATATGTGCACATGAAAGATATGCGTGCCGCCGGTTTCGAACCAACGAATGTTTTATCGCAATATAAATGGCAAGATGGACTTGGTTATTACGAAAGCACAAAAGATGTGGCAACACATTTCTTTATGGATTGGGTAAATAAAGGCGTGTATGTTTTCGAATACTCAATGCGTGCAGCTATCGCAGGAAATTTCTCCAATGGCATTACCTTGATAGAAAGTATGTATGCACCGGAATTCAAATCGCACTCAAAAGGCGAACGTGTAACCATTACAAAAAAATAGAATTTATGGTTGCTATCACATTAATTGATAGCAACCATAAATCAAAACTAAGCATACCAATTTATAAGTATTTTGTATAAATAACTTTCACTTAACTATGTTTGGTCTTATTTTTGACAATTGGAAAGGAAAATTTTATGATGAAGAAACAACTTTTAGTAATAACGATCTTAACACTATCACTTGCAAATACTTTTGCCAGAGATATTTCAGAAAAAAAGAACTTGTTTGGAATAAACGGTGGATTCGGCATTACCACAATGAGCATTGAAAGATATAATGACGATGCGAGAAACCGAGTAAAGATTGGTGGTATGGCTGGTCTTAATTTCGAACACAGGTTTAGAAAAGTGGTAGCTTTTGAGCTTGGCGCAAACTACACAAATAAAGGTGCTCAGCAAAAAATTCAAGGCTCTAACGTAAAAAGAGGTTATTATAAATTGAATTTTCATTCAGTAGAAATGCCTTTCATAGTGAAATTTTATGTTGGAAAGAAAAAGATTTTCAACCTGAATGCAGGTGGTTATGCTTCTTATGCATTCAATGTCCAGTCTAAAGAAAAAATTATTTTCAAGGATGATACAGAAACTTATACCAATAAGGAAAATAAACTTCTGAGCGATGATAATAATCCTAAAGATGCAGATGGTCAACGCGCACTAAGACCTTTTGACGCTGGTGTAAATGTTGGATTTGAGTTTGTTTCAAGAAAAGGATTTGGCGTAGGCGCACGCGTTCAGCAAGGTCTGGTAGATTACACCAATCCGAAGTATATGTTTGATGATGATAGAAAAGTTTATCACACAAGTGTATTGTTTTATGCTTTAATAAAAATATAACTTAATTCTTGTGACCATGAGAATGGAAGCTGTATATCATAATTGATATACAGCTTTTTCTTTTTAACACTAAAAAAATATAACATATTACCAATAAGCGATAACTTTATAACATGCAAGTAGAAATAGAAAGAGTGAACGACAAGGTTCATTTAGAAGCAAAAAATGAACAAGGCATTATTGTACATATGGATGGTTCGCCTGATATTGGTGGCGAAGATTTAGGCGCGCGTCCGATGCAATTAGTATTAATGGCACTTGGCGGCTGCACATCGATGGATATGCTTTCCATGCTAAAGAAAATGCGTGAAGAAGTAAAGACGTATAAAGTCAGCGTTCAGGCAGATCGTGCCGCAGAGCATCCGATGGTTTTTACCAAAATTCATATTCATTACACTTTAGAAGGAAAATTGAAAAAAGAAAATGTAGAAAAAGCCATCGCGCTTTCTATGGATAAATATTGCAGCGTTACACACATGCTTAATAAAACTGCAACAATTACGCATAGCTATGAAATTATAAATTAGATAATTAGATTCGAGACATGAGACAGAGAGAAATCTCAAATCTCAAATCTCAAATCTCAAATCTCAGTCAATGAAAAAATATACCAATTTCGCAACACAAGCTATTCGCACACAACATGAACGTGCCTTTCGTGAACATTCAGTTCCATTGTACTTAACATCATCATTTACGTTTGATGATGCAGAACAAGCACGAGCTTTGTTTGCTGATGAATATGTAGATAATATTTACTCACGTTTTTCTAATCCAAACGTAAATGAGTTTGTAGAAAAGATGTGCGTGCTCGAAGGAACGGAAGACGGCTTTGGAACGGCAACAGGCATGGCAGCTGTATTTGCATCTATGATGGCATTCTTAAAAAGTGGCGATCATATCTTAGCATCATCGGCATTGTTTGCATCGTCAACACGCATTATAAAAGATTTCTTACCAAAATGGAATATAGAATATTCTTTTTTTGACATCGATAAACCTGAAACTTGGGAAAGCCAGATTCGTCCAAATACAAAAATGTTGTTTGCCGAAACACCATCTAATCCTGCTTTGGTTTTAATAGATTTGGAATTTTTATGCCAGCTTGGAAAGAAGCATAATTTATTAGTCAATGTAGATAATTGTTTTGCAACACCATACTTACAAACACCAGCCAAATATGGTGCAGACATCATTACACATTCTGCAACAAAATTTATAGACGGACAAGGTCGTGTGTGTGGCGGTGTAGTTTTAGGCAGTAATGAACTGATAAAAGAAGTACGTGCTTTTTGCCGACAAACAGGACCATCAATGTCACCATTCAATGCATGGGTTTTATCTAAAAGCCTCGAAACATTACACGTACGCATGGACAGGCATTGTGAGAACGCATTAGCATTAGCGCAATGGCTGGAAACAAATGAGGAAATCGAAAAAACCATCTATCCTTTTTTACCATCGCATCCACAACATGAACTGGCAAAGAAACAAATGACACAAGGTGGTGGCATTGTTACTTTTATTGTGAAAGGCGGCATTGAACGTGGAAGAAAATTTTTAGATGGTTTGGAAATGTTTTCGCACACAGCAAATTTGGGTGATTGCAGAACTATTGCAACACATCCAGCATCTACAACACATAGTAAAATAGAAGAAAGTGTGCGCGAAGCTGCAGGCATCTTTGGAGGCACCGTTCGTATTTCTGTCGGCTTGGAACATATCGACGACATAAAAGCAGATATTGCGCAGGCTTTAGAAAAGAGTAAATAGTTTTATCTTTATATGATGATAAAGAAAATTATTTACGAAAATAGGATTTACTTTTTTTTATTTTGGCTCGTATATTTTTCGTTAAGTATTTACTTCTTTGTTGAGCGAACTACTTACGCTGATTCTGCTTATTACCTGTTTAATATCATTCAAAAAGAGAATTTTAATTACGAACATTTCAGGTATACTTCATTCTTAACACAATGGTTAGCTGTATTAGCTGTAAAATTAAACATGCCATTAAAAATTGTAATGCTCATGTACAGCTTGGGAATTTCGATTTATCTGTTTGTGATATTCCTGATAATAAATTTTCTTTCAGCACAAAAATGGCATAAGTATATTTACTTGTTAAGCATTGTCGCTACCATTCATCATGTTTTTTTCTTTATAGCTTCCGAAATATTTATAGGAAACGGTTTATTATTATTGCTGACAGTTACTTTAACAACAAGTAAAATTAACGAAGTAAAAAAGTTTTTGGTCTTAGGTGTAATCTTGATCTTATTATTTTTCTTACATCAATTACTAATGATGATAACTGTGTTTATTTTTGCTTTATCTTTTATTCACAATAGAATTAAACTGGCAATAATTGCTTTATTAATCGCAGGTATTCTTATTATGATCAGGATGGTTTTTTTGAGAGATGGATACGAAACTTCAGTATTAGGTGGAATAAATTGGAGAACAATAACACTCAGAACATTTCATTCAGGTGTTTTTACAAAACATATTTTGCGAAACATTCTAAATGGACATTATCTTCTTCCGATCATCATCATCTTCTATTTGTTCTTCGTAAGTTCATCAACACTTTATTATAAAATCGTGGTGTTGCTGATTGTAGTTTTTAACTACATACTGATGATGGTGTTTTTAAGAAGCGCAGCATTTTCAGCTTACATAGATTCTTATTTATCTGTGTTTTTTGTGTGCTTATGGTCGTCCATTATTTTAATTATAAAAGATGAAAACTTACAAGATAAAAGATGGATAAACTACATGCTGATTATAATTTTCCTGATTTCGTTTACTTGTTTAATTAATGAGAAAAAATATTCCAATAGAATTGCATTGTTAAAATCTATGATGAAAAGCAAGGAAAGTAAGTACATATATAACTATGACATAATGAATGCGGAAATAAAATCCATATCATGGACGATTCCCTATGAAACGCTTTTGATTAGCACTTTAGAAAGTAAATCAAAAACTATTTTAATTAGAGAAACAAGATTTTATTTAGAACCTTTCCTCAATGATTCCACAAAATTCCTTGGTGCCGACTGGACATTTTTCACACCTGTAAAATTAAACGATAGATACTTTAAATTAGCAAATGAAAAATATCATCAGCTAAACTGAATTAAATGAATAGAAGCCAATACACTAAAATAAAGAATATAATTATCGAATGCCTGCCATATTTATTTTTTGCATGGTATCTTCCAATGTCTGTTTATTACTTTAAGGCAAGAATCACTTACGGCGATACAGGCTTTTACTTGTTTAAGATGATTCAAAAAGAAGGATTTAATATTGAATCAAACCGAGCTGTCAGCATTATTTCTCAGTGGATACCAGTATTATTAATTAAATTGTCAGCACCTCTTAACGTTGTGATGATTGGTTATTCACTTAATTTTGCATTAATATATTTCGCTGCTTACCTGATTATAAAATATCTCTTTAAGTCGCATTTCTTAGCATTAGCTGCGCTTTTGTCTTCACATCTTTTTTTGCATTATGGATATTATTATCCAACAGAAATGATTTTCTCTACTTGCTACATTGTGTTGATTGCTGCTTTCTTTACTTATAATTTAAATAAGAAAACCCACTACTACTCAATTGCCACAACATATGGTATTGGTATACTCTTGTTGATAGGTATTTCATTTATACATCCTTTTTATTATATAGTGATAGGTGCTGTCTTGCTTTGCTTATATTTATTAGACCAAAATAAAATCTATCTTCATTTTGTTTTGGTGTCTGCGGTTCTATTTGTATTAAAGATTATTTTCTTTAAAAGCGGTTACGAAGCAGGAAAACTTTCAGTTATAGATTTAAAAGTGTTAACATGGAAATCCGTAGATCAATCATATCTTACAAGATTTTGGAGAGAATCTTTCAGTAATCATTTTTACATCGCAAAATTCTTCTTTTATACATTCATTGTTTATTTGTTTTATAAACGGAAATGGTTGCTTGCTATTGCATTGCCAAGTGGATATTTTGTATTGTATTTGTTTGTTTATATGTCTATTCCAAATGGAGAATCGTTGGGTTATATGGAATGCTACTTAGCTGCAATTTCTGTATTTCCATTAATAATCTTCTTATACTATGCTGAAAAGTATTTGCAGAACTATAAAAATGCTATAACAATATTTGTCTTTGTGGTTTCTCTTCTTGGTCTATATCGCATCAAATCGGAAAAAATGTATAAAAACAGGGTAAAATATTTAGAAGCTATTTTGTCTTATGGCAGAGAACATAACATGGCGAAGATTTTCATCAATACTTCTGACATGAAACATGAAAAAATAATGGTAGGTTGGGCTTTGCCATATGAAACACTTCTTTTAAGCACTATCAATGGAAAAACGCAAACCATTTACGAAAATTTGAATTACAAGCTTGAAGACATTAATAAAAAACAGGTGTTTTTAGGAGCACACTGGGAAAAACCTATGTATGATTTAAAACTAAACCAAAAGTATTTCGAGCTTGATTCTTCGCTCTATCAACCGTTAAATGGTATGGATTTTTAGAATATTTAGGAATGGACTTGTTTTTAAGTAAAAAAGATGTATTTTTGCCACTCAAATTTCGGTACGGTAGCTCAGTCGGTAGAGCAATGGACTGAAAATCCATGTGTCGCCGGTTCGATCCCGGCCCATACCACACAAAAGCTTCGATTTATCGAAGCTTTTTGTTTTTATATTTAACCAAAAGCTTTTTATTAACCTTTGGTTGTAATAAATATTTGCTGAATCGATTTAGAATATAGATTTTCGTAACAGAATTTTCGTACAATTGAGCATAGTTAAAAGATTAGTATCCGATACAGCAGCCTACGGCGTCAGCAGCATTTTGGCGCGTTTGATAAATTTCCTTTTCGGTTTTTTAATTATCAAATATATTTCACAGGCAGAATTTGGAACATTTACTAACTTCTATGCTTATGCAGGTTTTATTTTAGTATTGCTTACACATGGTATGGAAACGGCTTATTTCCGTTTTGTGAATAAAGAAGAAAGTAAGGAAAATGCTTTCTCTACAGCATTCTTTTCAGTAATAATCGTGGTGACGTTCTTTATTATAATCGTGTACGTTTTTCAGCAACCAATAGCGAATTATGTAAAAGAACCAACCTTATACGTAAAGTTTTTTGTTTGGATGATGGCATTTGATGTATTGGCAGCCATTCCTTTCGCATCATTAAGGAAACAAGGCAGACCAATTATATTTGCAGTGTTGAAAGTGCTGAATATTCTGTTCTTCATTATTTTCAATATCGCTTTTTTTATGTTGCTGCCACGGTTCAATTATCAATTACCGTTTACCAAAGTTTCGTACATTTTTATCGCTAATATTTTGGCAAGTATTTTCACTTTTCTTTTTTTACTAAAGCAGTTTAAACAACTAAAACTAAAACTGGATATTGCATTATATAAAAAGATGCTTTGGTACGCTATGCCAATTATGATGGTTGGTTTTGCAGGTATGATAAACGAAGTGTTGGACAGGATCATTATGACACGCTTATTGCCTTATGATGACATTACCAATAAAGAACAACTTGGAATTTACGGCTTCAATTATAAGTTTGCAATGTTGGTCACGATGTTCTTACAAGCTTATCGCTTTGCAGCTGAGCCTTTGTTCTTTAAACATGCAGAAAAATCAGACAGCAAGCAAATACTGGCAACTACAATGAAATACTACACTATTTGTGTCTGTGTTATCTTTCTTTCTGTCGTTTTGTTTTTACCATTAATACAACATTTGTTTATTCTGTATTCACCAAAATCAGCAGCCTATTTTGTTGGTGCAGACATTATTCCGATCCTGCTGATGGCGAACATTTGCCTTGGAATTTATTTCAATATTTCTACATGGTATAAGATCACAGATAAGACATATATCGGCGCCATTATCTCTGTTGTTGGTGCAACGATCACGGTTGTTATGAACGTCATTTTAGTGCCTCAAATTGGTTATTTCGGTGCTGCGTGGGCAACCTTAGCATGTTATATTTCTATGGTAATAATTGGCTATGCAACAGAGCAAAAATACTATCCGATACCTTATGATTATAAGCGCATCTTATTTTATTTACTTTTTGCAGTAATACTTTTTCTGGCTTTAAAATATCTTGTTTTACCACTTCAATGCAGCCTGATAATCGCTACAATTATTGCATTCGTGTTTTTGTTTTTTTATATTTCTGTAGCTTATCTTTTAGAAAAGAAAAGATAATTTTTCAAATAAAACAATTTCCTGAAAACTGCTTATCTTTGAGTAAAGAAAAATGCCGTCAAAAATGCATGTTTTCTGAGTCCTTACTACTTAACACCAACAAGACATGAAATTAAAAATAGTTAATACATCAGATAATCCGCTTCCACTATACGAAACATCAGGCTCCGCAGGCATGGATTTGCGTGCGCAGTTACAAGAACCGGTGATGCTAAAGCCGTTACAACGCGCATTAATTCCGACAGGATTATATCTCGAATTACCGGATGGTTTTGAAGCACAGGTTAGACCACGAAGCGGTTTGGCACTTAAAAAAGGTGTAACGGTTTTAAATTCTCCTGGAACTATTGATTCTGATTATCGTGGCGAAATAAAAGTCATAATGATCAACTTATCTAACGAAACTACCATCATCAACACAGGCGAACGTATTGCTCAAATGATTATTGCCAAATACGAAAAAGTGGTACTAAAAGAAGTTGATGAGATCAATGAAACAGAACGTGGCGAAGGCGGTTTCGGACATACAGGCGTAAAATAAAGAAACGAGTTTCTTATTGCTTATCCATTTGTAAATTTAATTAAGTTGCTAAGAGACGAAGTTTTAGTACAAAATTTGCTTGCCTTTCTTCGCGAAACATAACTCAAATTAAGATTTAAATACATCTAAAAATTCGTATTTTTACAAGCTGAAATTCTGAAAAAATGAACATTATTATTCCTATGGCAGGTCGTGGCACACGTCTTCGTCCACACACACTTACTACACCAAAACCTTTAATTCCTGTTGCAGGAAAACCCATCATAGAATGGTTGGTGAAAGACATAATTGAACTTTGCCCTGAAAAAGTAGATAAAATCGGTTTCATTATTGGCGATTTTGGAACACAAGTAGAACAAGACTTGATAAAAGTAGCAGAACATTTTGGTGCAGAAGGTAAAATATATTATCAGGATGTTGCCTTAGGAACGGCTCACGCTATTCTTTGCGCACAGGAATTATTGACCGAAAAAACAATTGTTGCTTTTGCTGATACCTTATTTAAATCTGAGTTTAAGCTGGACACAGAAAAAGATGGCATCATTTTCGTTCATCAGGTAGAAGATCCAAGAGCATTTGGCGTTGTAAAAATGGACGATACATCACGCATTACCGATTTTGTAGAGAAACCACAGGAATTTGTTTCTGATTTGGCAATTATTGGCATCTATTATTTTAAAGACGGACCAAAATTGCGCAGCGAAATGCAATATTTAATTGATAATAACATCAAAGAAAAAGGTGAGTTTCAGTTAACGAATGCCATGGAAAACATGAAAGTGAAAGGAGCAAATTTCTATCCTGGAAAAGTGGAGGAATGGCTTGACTGTGGAAACGCAACCGCAACTATTTACACCAATCAACGTGTGTTAGAGTTTAACAAAGATGAAATATCACTTCCAAACAGCATAAAAAATGTTAATTCTGTGATTATTCAACCATGTTTTATTGGCGAAAATGTTATTTTAGAAAATGCAGTAGTTGGTCCGCATGTGAGTATTCAGACAGACAGTAAAATAAAAAATTCTGTAGTGAAAAATTCTATCATCTTAAACAAGACAACTATAGAAAATAAAGTAATTTCAGATTCTATGATTGGAAATAATGTGACGATAAAAGGCGCAAACGAAATACTGAGCATTGGTGATTTTACCACTCAACAATAATAACAAATAGTGAAAAAACAATCTTTCATAAAATTCGTCATGCTGCTGCTGATTTTTTCGGCAGGCACGCAGTTTTCTTTTGCTAAAAAAGATAAAAAGAAGAAAGATACAGCAGTAAAAGATGCACCAATTACCAAAAAAGATTTGGAATTGCAGGCAATCTTTATTTCAGGTATGCAGGCATATTTGTTGGGAAATGCAGAAGATGCAATTGCTAAATTTAATGAAGTAATTCGACGTGATCCAAAGAATGACGCAGCATATTACGAATTATCAAAAATTGCTTTTGAATCCGGAAATATGGACAAAGCCGTTGAATTTGCTCAGAACGCCATAAAAATAAATCCTGAAAATGAATATTATTATCAATATTTAGCAGAAGCAAAAGGTGAAAAGCAGGACTTTATAGGTGCTGCCAAAACATACGAATCGCTTGTAAAATTGCAGCCAAAGAACTACGATTATTACTACGATTGGGCATACATGCTGGCAAAATCTGAGAAATATAAAGAAGCCATTGATGTGTATAATCTGGTAGAAGAAAAAACAGGCGTTACAGAAGAATTGATATTTCAAAAGCAACCATTATTCATAAAGCTGGGCAAGATAGACGAAAGTGTACAGGATATTGAAAAGCTTGTAAAACTATATCCATCAGAAACAAGATATATCGGTTTAGTTGGCGAAGTATACCTATCTAATAAAATGTACGATAAAGCAATCGAAGCATTTAACAGAATCCTGAAGATAGATCCAAACAATGCAGATGGTTTATTGGCTTTAGCACAAGCCTATCGCAAAGCAGGCGACGAAAAGAAACACGATGAGCTGATCCAAAGAGTATTTAACAACAAAGAGATAGAAATAGATGCGAAGATCTATACCATCATTCCATACATCGAAAAAGTAGCGAAAGATTCTACCATGCGCGACGAAGTATTGAAAATGGCTGACATGATCGTAGCTGCGCATCCAAACAATGTGAAAGCAACTACTGCGCGCGCTGATGTGTTATATAACATAGGCAAAAAGAAAGAAGCACAGGCAGAATATGAAAAAGCAATTAAGTTAGGCGATGATGTACCTTCAACCGTGTGGATTCAGTCTTACATTTTAGACGCAGAACTGGAAGATTACGACCATTTAATCACAGCAACAAAAAACGGAATCGCAAAGAATCCGAAAGATGTGTTTGGCTACTTTTACAATGCGGTTGCCAACCAGCAAAAAAAGAACTATAAAGATGCTTCTGATGTGTTGGATAAAGCATTTGAACTGCAGCAAAAGAATAAAGATGAAGTGGCAAAATTCTCACCACAATTAAAATTACAAATGCTGATTGCTTTAGGTGACGTTAATTTCGAATTGAAGAATTTCGCGCGTTGCGACAGCGCTTACGAAGCAGCTTTAGAAATAGATCCGAACAATGCAACCGTGCTAAATAACTATGCATACTATCTTTCTGAAAGAGATGATAAGCTGGAAAAAGCAGAACGCATGAGCAAAAAATCAAACCTGCTGGTAGATGGAAACTCAGCATTTATTGATACTTACGCATGGATCATGTATAAAATGAAAAATTATAAAGAAGCATTGGAATGGATGGAACAAGCCATGCTACTGATTGATTCGCAGGAAAGACCTGAATTGCTTATACATTATGGCGACATCTTATCTAAAGCAGGACAAGAACAAAAAGCGGTAGAACAATGGCAGAAAGCAATTGCAAAAGGTGGCGACAAAGATGCTTTGGAAAACAAAATAAAAAATCCAAAACTTATTAAATAATCAATTAGCGAACGCTAAAAAATATAGATGAACAATACTAATAAATTCATTCAAAAGCTGCTATTCATTTGTATGGCAGCTTTTGTTTTTACAGCTTGCCATCATACTAAAAAGGCAGCAAAAACAACGTCCGGTACAACCGTTACTGCAGATTCAACAAAATCGGTTACCACACAGCCAAACATTGATAAGAATGTGCAAGATGTTTTAACAACTATAAAAAACAATGAACTTCCGTTCAAAGAACTGTCGGCAAAATTGAAAACAAAAGTGGTGTCTTCCAGCTTAAATCAGAGTTTCACAACTAACATTCGTTGGAAAAAAGGTGAAAAAATCTGGCTTTCAATGTCTATCATTGGCATCGAAGGTGCTCGTGTTTTAATTACAAAAGACAGCATCAAAATAATGGATAAAATAAATAACAGATATATCTTAAAACCGCTGTCATATATCAAGCAGAAAACATTGGTAGATCTTACTTTTACCGATATTGAGAATCTGTTGTTAGGACAACTTATTTTTACAGAAGCATCAAAAACAAAGTATGCAAATAATGCTACAAACATTACGCTTACTTCAGATGCAGAACGTTTCCTTACAAGTGTTTTAATAGATAAAAATACGAAACTGCCAACTTCACTTTTTGTAACGGATAAAAAATATACGCAAACGATCGAGTCATCGTATGCAAATTATCAGCCGCAATTTGGAAAATCTTTCTCTATGGACAGAGATCTTAAAATAAAAAGTGGTCTTGAAGCGTTTCAAATGACAGTAAAGTTCCAAAGCATAGAAATAAAACAAAACTTAGAATATCCGTTTACGATCAACTCATCTTACACGATTGAAAAATAAAACTGACATATTAAATAATGAACATTACAAACGTAATGGAAACTTTATAACAAATAAAGAGAAACAATCACGTCATAACATTTTCAAATTTTCAACTTTTCGAATCATCAAATCAATTTCATTCTTATTGCTTATTATTCTTTCCATTTCTTCTTTTGGTCAGGATAAAAAAGCAAGTTTAGAAGCTAAAAAGAAAAAATTGTTGGATGAAATTAAGTTCACACAACAGGCATTAGCCAAAACCAAAGAATCGAAAGATGCTACTTTAGCTGACTTAACAGCGTTGACCGAACAAATAAAACTACGTCAAAAATTAATCCATGAAGTAGAAGGTGAAATTGGAAATTTCACAGAAAAAATAAACCGGAATATTGATTCTTTAAAACAAAAAGAACAGCAATTAGATAAGCTTAAAAAAGAATATGCTGATGCGATTGTGCGTATCTATAAAAGCCAGCGTTTTACAGATAAGTTGCTGTTTGTGGTAAATGCAAATTCATTTTCAGAAGCACTTCGACGTGTGAATTATTTGAGAAAATATTCTTCTTTCCGTAAAGATCAGGCAGCACATATCATTGATACAAAATCTGTAATTTCAGGTCAAATTGCTGCAATTGACCAAAAGAAAAAGACCAAAGAGCAATTATTAAATGGACAAGTACAAGAAAAGCAGCAGCTCAATAAAACAGTTGTACAAAAAAATGTAGTAGTACAAACTTTAAAAGTTAAAGAAAAAGACCTGCAGGCAAAAATCACTAAAAAACAAGGCGAAGCAAAGAAACTGGATGCACAGATTGAAGCAATTATTAAGAAAGAAATAGAACTTGCAAGATTAGCTGAAGAAAAACGACAGAAAGAAGAAGCTGTGAAACAAGCAGCTGCGATTGCTGCTGCAGCCGCAAAAAAGAAAGCCGCAGAAGAAGCAGTTAAGAAAGCAAAAGAACAAGGAAAAGAAGCATCTAAAGAAGATATTGAAGCAGCCAACAAAAAAGTGGAAACACCTGTAAAATTAGGCGCAACACCTGAATACGATAAACTGACATCTAACTTCTTAGGAAATAAAGGCAAGCTGCCTTGGCCTGTAGAAAGCGGTTTTATAAGTAAAGGTTTTGGAAGATATAAGCATCCGGAATTAGGAAATGTATCAATAGAAAATAATGGAATTGACATCAGAACAGACGCAAACGCTAATGTTCGCTGTGTATTTGAAGGAAAAGTAGTAGGTATTTTAACTAATCCGACATTTAAAAATGCAGTCATTATCAGTCATGGCGAATATTTTACCGTTTACTCCAAATTAGGTTCTGTAAATGTTTCCAAAGGACAAAAAATTTCTACCAAACAAGTAATCGGTGCTGCTTTTTCTGATGAAGATAATATAACAGAAATACATTTGGAAGTTTGGAAAGGCTCTGCAAAACTCAATCCTGCAGATTGGATATTTAAAAAATAGCTTCGATTAACGATTGCCAATTAACAATTAATGAAAATAGCAACAATTATATCGGGAAATAAACCATCGTTCATCGTTCATCGTTTATCGTTCATTTTTATTCTTGGCTCTTTTATCTTTTGTGTTTCCTGCAAAGAAAATGATATGGCAAAAGTGAAAGCCATGTTCAACGAACAGGATATTGATGTTGAAGTTGCCGACAGCGTGAAATTTACGTATAAAGAAGGCGAATATACACGTGCTGTGGTAACAGGAAAAACAATTAAACGTTATACCAAAACACAAAATAAGCTCGAATTTCCGGACGGATTGTTAGTGAAATTTTATGAGCAGCTGGAAATGGTTTCTATCTTAAAAGCAGATCATGCAGAAAATAATGAAGGCGAGCAAATGATAAAGATTTCAGGAAATGTATACATGGAAAATGCGAAATATGAAAGATTGGAAACACCTTCTTTAACGTGGAACGTTCGTGCAAAGAAAATATATACAGACAAAGCCATCAAAATAAAAACAGTCGACAATACAATTTATGGTATCGGCTTCGATTCTGACGAGAATTTTTCTAACTACACCATTCGCAAAGTAACAGGCATTGTTTCTGTTGATGATAAAGATGGTTTTAAATAAACTTAATTGTCATGCTGTTCCGAAACTTTGGAATTGTTTCAACATCTAAAACTAAACATATATGCTTCGCTGGCTTATACTTGCAATCATCACGATCATTATTTTAGCAATAAGAACCTATAATTATGGATTCTTTCAAGGCAAAGACTGGTTTTTGTATCTGATATTGATCATTAGTTTAGGTTTCGCTTTATATCATAGAAAGAAGCAAATAAAATAAATCGTACATCGTACATCGTAAATCGTACATCTTTGTATCTTTACAATTCAATGGGTACCACTATTTTCCTGATTATTCTCACACTTATATTTTCTGCCATTTTTTCAGGAATAGAAATTGCTTTCCTTTCTGCCAATAAATTAAAAATTGAACTAAGCTTTCAACGCGGAACTCTATCAGGCAAAATATTAAATGATTACATCAAAAATCCATCAAAATTTATTGTCACCACACTCTTAGGAAACAATATTGCGCTCATCGCCTTTGGTATCTTGGCAGCATCTTTATTAGAGCCAATTCTTGAACAATATATAACATCACCATTTTTAGTATTATTGATTCAGACTATTATTTCTACAACAGTTGTTTTGTTTTTAGGCGAGTTCATACCAAAAGTATTGTTCAAAGTTTTTGCTGATACCATTTTGCCGATCATGGCTTTGCCATTCAGAATTATACATTGGATTTTAACACCAGGCGTTATTTTTATTACAGGCTTATCATCTATGTTCTTTAAATTATTTGGCGTAAAAGTATCTGAACATGATATTGAATTTTCAAGCGTCGATTTGGAAAAATTCATCAAAGATCATAACCAAACCGATGGCGAAGAAGCTGAAGAAGTAGATACGGAATTGTTCGAAAATGCCATGTTCCTCAAAAGGTTACGCGTGCGCGATTGCATGGTGCCACGCAGAGAAATTACAGCTATCGATCTTAAAGATTCGGTTGACGAACTTAAAAAAATCATCATCGAAACCTATCATTCACGCATTTTAATTTATGATGATAATATAGATAAAGTGCTTGGTTACATTCACCATTTCGATCTGCACAAAAAGCCGAAAACCATTCAGGATATTCTGATGCCGATAAAAGTAGTGCCTGAAACAATGCATTTACAAAAACTATTGAACGAATTCATCAAAGAAAATAAAAGCATAGCTTGGGTTGTAAATGAATACGGCGGAACAGCAGGCGTTATTACCTTAGAAGATATCTTAGAAGAGATCTTTGGCGAAATTGATGATGAATACGATAAAGATGAACTGATAGGCAACCAATTGTCCAAAAATGAGTTCATTCTATCAGGCAGACAGGAAATTGACCACATCAATGAAGAATATAAATTAGACTTGCCTGAAGGCGATTACGACACACTTTCCGGCTTCATTATCGACCATCACGAAACCATTCCTGAAAAAAATGAAATTATCGAAATCGGTAAGTATAGTTTCAAGATTTTAGATGTCTCAGAAACTAAAATTGAAACCGTGAAGCTCGAAATCAACGAAAAAGCTGATAATCAGTAAATATTTGACGCTAATCTGTCTCAAATCAGCCATTTTCAAATTACTACATTTTCAAATTATCAAATTTTTTCCTACCTTTGCACTCTTTAAAAATTAAGAAAGATTATGGCAGTAATTGGAAAAATAAGACAACGTTCTTGGATCTTAGTAGGATTTATAGCATTGGCATTAACTATATTTATAGTTCAGGCGGCTTTTGAAAATGGATTTGGTGGTGGATCTGGCAGCTCCAACTCTGTTGGAAAAATTAACGGAAAAAATATTTCGGGAAAAGAATTTAGCGATAGAGTAAACAGCTACGAAGAAGGATTAAAATTGATCAATCCAACACTTCAATTAAACGATCAGTTGCGTTCTCAAATTCAAGGCGAAGTTTGGAGTTCGGTAGCAGCAGAGCATTTATTAGGCAAAGCTTATAAATCTTTCGGCTTGCAGGTTTCTGAAGGTGAAATCGGCGAATTAATTTGGGGCGAGCAACCACACGCTTTAGCGCAACGTTTCTTAATGAAATTGAGAGAAGTAAAACCGGACATCATTAACCAAAATACAGGTCAGTTAGATCAGGCAAAAATCAAAACTTATATTACAGGAATTGATGCTATAGACAAGGAAAATAAAACTAACCTTCGTCAAATGTTAGGTTATGTAGAAAAGTTGATCGAAGACGATCAGATCAAACAAAAATATGCATCATTAGTAGCACAATCTTTCTATATGCCAACTTTTATGGCAAAAGAAGTTGTAAACTCTGGCAGAAGCGCAAAAGTTGCTTTTGTAAGCGTGCCTTACACTTCTTTACCGGATGATAAATACAAAGTAACAGACGACGAAATAACCGCTTATTTAAAAGAAAATAAAGCCAAATACGAACAAGAAGCATCGCGCGTGGTAGATGTAGTTGCATTCGATGTATTTCCATCTGTAGCAGACACAGAGCAAACAGTAGCGAAAATAAATAAGATGCGCGAAGAATATTTGGCTTCTTTACCAAAAGATTCAGCATATATTGCTCGCAACTCGCAGCAAGGCGCTAATCTTGATTACTTTTCAAGAGAAGATGTGGCACAATCAAAACGCAGTGCAGATACTTTATTTTCTTTGCCTGTTGGTACGCTGACGAATGTATATAAAGAAGGTTCTTTCTATATTTTTACAAAAATTATTGACAGAAGAGTAGCGCCTGATACGGTTAGAGCAGCACATATTTTATTATCATTAGGAAAAGGAACAGACGAAGAAAAAGCAGCAGCAAATGTATTGGCAGACAGCTTAATTCGTGTGATTGCAACTAACCAAAAGAACTTCGGACAAGTAGCTTCTGAAAATTCATTAGATCAGGGTTCGAAAGCAAAAGGCGGTGATTTAGGAAGCTTCACACGTGGTCAGATGGTAAAAGCCTTTAATGATAAAGTGTTTTATGAAGGCATGGCACCTGGACAGATTGCTAAGGTAGAATCACCTTATGGTTTACATATTATCTTATTGATTGAAGCAAATGCGCCAAAAGTGGTAACTAAATTTGCAGACTTTGTAGTAGAATTAGCACCAAGCAGCGAAACAGAAAAAGTAGCATATGACAATGCAGTGGCTTTTCAACAAAAAAATCCAACAGCAGCAGATTTTGATAAAGCAGCAAAAACTCAAAATGTATTCAGAAATATAGTACTATCGCAAAATATGGTAGATGTTCCACAACTTGGACCTGCTCGTAAATTAGTTCAATGGGCATTTCAACAGGAAAAACCAAATACAATTGAATTTTTTGATAATGACAGCAAATATATGATTGCCAAATTGAGCAAAATTATGGACAAAGGTTTGCCAAAAGCAGAAGATGTTCGTGAAGAAATTTCTGTATTGGTTCGTAATGAGAAAAAAGGAAAAGATTTAGTTGATCAATTAAATAAAGCAGCAGCAGGCACTACTGATTTGGCTTCTATTGCTGCAAAAGTAAAAGACGCAGTAGTAACAGATACAGCAGAGATTCGTTTTTCTACACCTTACGTTCAAGGCTTAGGCAGCGAACCAAAATTAATTGGAACTACATTTGGTGTTCCTGTTGGCAAAACATCAAAAGCAGTTGCAGGCGAAAGAGCAGCATTCATCGTACAGCCAAAATCTATAGACGCACAATCACCGGAAATGAGCGGCGACATCACGATGTATAAAAAGCAAATGCAAGCTATGTATGCTGGTCGTATAAACTTCCAAAGCATTTTTGAATCTATCTTGAAAAAATCAAAAGTAGAAGATACAAGATATACGATTTACTAAATTTTAATCTTTTAAAGAATAAATAAAAAGCGGAAAACTAATTTTCCGCTTTTTTTGTTTTTATTGTAACCTGATATTTCATCAATCTTGTATATTGCAAACTATGTCTGAAGTTTTAATTAATAAAGTAGCGCAAAGCGGTTTAATTACCATTGATCTGGAAGATTTCTTTCCAAAGGAAAATATTGTGGAATTGGATATAAAAGATTTCTTGTTTCGTGGTTTGATATTAAAAGAATTGGAATTTCGTGGTGCTTTAAAAACACATGACTGGACAAACTATAAAGATAAAACGGTTGCTGTTTATTGTTCTACAGATGCAATCTTGCCACAATGGTCTTTCATGTTGGTATCAACATACCTATCTGCTCAAACAAATAAAATCTATTTTGGTACATCAGAAATTGTGGAATACAATTTGTTCTTAGAAAACATAAAAAATATCGACGTAGCAAAATATAATGACGAAAAAATAGTTATAAAAGGTTGCGGAACAAAAACAGTAACAGGCGAAGCATACTTGGAAATAACGAAGAAGTTACAACCTGTTGTAAAATCCTTGATGTTTGGCGAGCCTTGCTCTACCGTTCCGATCTATAAGAAAAAAAATTAATCACTATCTTGTCCGTCTGAGCAAAGTGAAGATCTAAATGCTTCGTATTCAGCATGACAAAAAATGACCATCACATGACAAAAAACATCAAATTTTTTACACTTGGTTTTATGGCTTTTGCCATCATTGTACTTTTCATCAACGCAACTGTTGACTCGACAAGCAGCTATTTCCCTTTTATAAAAGCCAATGCAAAAGAAGAAAATCAGGCAATGCCATTACAAACTGCATATGCTGTAAAATTACCTTCAGCAGTAACATTTGCAGGCGAAAATGTACCGTTGGACGATCCGGAAGTTCGTGAACGATTAGACAGAGAACTGACTGTAAATGCCTATTGGCAATCTTCCACAATTATCATATTAAAACGTGCGAACCGATGGTTGCCAACTATAGAAAAAATACTTAAAGAAGAAGGCGTTCCTGATGACTTTAAATATCTATGTATGGCTGAAAGTGCTTTCGATAATGCAGTATCGCCGGCTGGTGCCGCAGGTTTCTGGCAGTTTTTAAAAAGCACCGGAACACAATATGGTTTAGTGATTGACAGTGAAGTTGATGAACGCTATAATTTAGAAAAAGCTACACGCGCAGCGTGCAAATATTTGTTGAGTTCAAAACAAACTACAGGCTCGTGGACAGCTGCTGCTGCAGGTTACAATATGGGAAATGCCGGTGTGAATCGTCAGCAGAATTTGCAAGGACAAACAGAATATTACAACTTATTATTAAACACAGAAACCAGCCGTTATGTGCAAAGAATCATTGCGTTAAAGATCATTCATCAAAACCCAAAAGATTATGGATTTTATTTAACCAAAGATGATCTGTATCCTGAGTTGAAATATACTTTACAACAAGTTTCCTCAGCACAAAATTGGGTTGATTTTGCAAAACAAAATAATACTACATATAAATCATTGCGCATCTACAATCCTTGGATTCGAGATATGTCTTTAGTGAACAGAGAAAAAAGAACATATGATGTAAAAATTCCTGCATAGAAATTATCTATGACTTTCTCGTTATTACTGATAATTACAATTATTTGAGATAAAAGATTTGCTCTGAAAAATATGCTCAGAACATTTTTTAAAACCAGCTAATTTTTTTGATAAAACTTAGGAAATAGTTTTTTCAATTATCGTAACAGCATTACTGTTCCTTGCTGCGTGTAATCTTTGCCGTTTTTGCCTTTAAACTTAACAGTATATATGTAAGAATCGTTTGGTGCAATCTCGCCTTTTAAGCTTGTGCCATTCCATCTTGCATTTACATCACTTGTGCTGAATAGTAATTGATACCATCTGTCGTAGATTTGGAAACTATAATTTTCCGAAACGGCAAAAACTAAAAACGGTTTGAATGTTTTATTGTGTCCATTCGGAACAAAAGCTTGAGGTGCAAACAACAACGGCTCCGGTTGTACGCAGATAATATTAGAATGACTTTCTAAAGTTTCGCGTGGTAGTGCATCGTTATTATTTGTAAAAACAGCGGTAACACGATAACAAACTTCTTCCAAAGAATCTATGGTATAATCGAATAAAAGATCTTCTTTGTATATAGATTCAGTTCTTGGAAATGTTCCAACAATGCTTGTGTCACCATTAACGATCTTTTCTAAACGGTAATGAATAAATGCAGCATTATCTATCTTAAAACCACTCCAAATAATATCAGCTTTATTATTGCTTTTCGTTTTTATGTTCACACGCAAAGTAGATGCTGTATCAGATACGTGTATTACACTACATTCATCTTTAGAATTTACAGTATACCAGTAAATATTGTTGTTTACATCAAGACCATCTTCTGCAAAAATATAAGAATATCTATCTTCAAAAGTTATACGTCGAGTTGTACCACCATTAAAAGTTAATCCATTATCACTTCTATTTAAAAAAGGATTGTTGGCTGTACCTGGTGGCGTGCTTGACGGAATATATGGTGGCGTGGCAAGTGTATCTACTCTATATTCAATAATTACCTTTCCATCTTCCACTGTAATATTTCTGATGTAATCAGTTTGCGGCGTGATGATGGCATCAATACTGTCAAAGCATATTTCATTAGAAAAAGAAGAATCGTTGCCTGGCAAGTTGGCTTTTATTCTTATACAAAAGCGTTCTGTTGTAGGAAAATTTTGTAACACGTACGAAACTGCTGATGCATTTAAATTAGTAATAGTTTTAAATCCTGCGTTTAAAATATTTGTTTGCACATCGTAAGATAATGGATCGATATTGCCGAATTTATAAGCGTTCCAAGCCAAAGAAATAGCACCTGGACATTTTGTTGGTGGCGTTGGATTATTTAATATCATTGCCTTGCTTTCAACGTTGTTTGGTGTAATGTTTCCATTCTGACCAATTCCATTTTCGCAATATTCAAAAGCACGTATCTTGTAAGTAATCGGATTCTTCGGATCATTTACCAAATCAGTATAAGAAGTATTTAATCTTCCAAAAACAGTATCTGCGGAAGAATAATTGTCAAGATTCGTAAAGATCAGGTAAGCAATAACTTCTGTGCTTTGAGAAGGAAACCAGCTCAAAACCGCATGATTATTGATGATGGTGATTTTCTGTAATTCAACCACAGGCTGCGGCACCGCATTATCTAAGGTATCAGATGTTTTATTTATGAGTGGTGAAGGATTGTTGCAGCTTCCACGATTTATCATATAAAAGTAAACGGTTTGTCCGCCAGATGGAATCGTCAACAATGTTGTTGTTTGCAGTGGATTTGCGATCGTAGAATTTAAAGTATAAGTTCCTGTTCTGCTGCCAATAGAAGTGTAGATTTCATAACCTGAAAAACATGGATTTGGTGAAGCAGGCAATTGCCAGTTCAATTCTATCTGACCGGAATTGTTGCGCACACAAGTAAGTTTTGGCGGTGCAAATTCTGTCTGCGAAAAAGCAATGAACGATGAATAATATACAATGAACAATGTAAGTAAACACTTAAATGTAAATCGCAGACCGTAAATTGTAAATCGTTTATTCATTATCTTATTATCTAATTATATCTAACCAACCACTACTTCCAGCATTGTATCTTTAAGTAGATATTTTTGCGCCAACAGTTGCAAAGATAACGCATTGGTTTGTTTAATTGTTTCAACAATATCTTCAAATTTGTTAATGGAAACATTTTCTATAAAATAGCTTTTAAAGACTTCAATCTGGTTGAACGCGCCGTCTGTTCTGCTCAAAAATTTTCCCAATAAATAATTCTTCGCTAAAGTAATTTCTTCCTGTGGAATCAATTCATTGTGTAAACGGTCAATTTCCAAATATATTTCGCGCAAACAAACATCACGGTTTTCTAAATTGGTATCTGTTTGAATAGAGAAAATGCCGTTATATTTTAATGCAGACAAGCTCGAATAAATGCCATACGTCAAGCCTTTTTCTTCGCGTATATTACTCATCAACCTGGAACCGAAATAACCGCCAAAAATAGTATTCAACAATATAAATGCTGCGTAATCTTCGTTGTGCTTATTAAATAATTCTTTGCCAATAATAATAGACGCCTGAACAGAATTTTCTTTTTTTACATGAATGTGTTTTTCTACACTTGTTACTTTCAGCTTTTCAATTTTTGATGTTGATTTTTGAGATGAGTTCGTCCAGTTTCCTAAGTAGTTATCAATTAATAATAATTCATCATTGCTGTATTTTCCTGCAATAAAAACAGCGCAATTATTTGGTTGGATATCTTTGTTATAAAAATCCAGCAAAATCTCTTGAGATATATTTTTAATCGATTCTTCCGTCATCGCATAACCATAAGGATGATCTGTTCCATACAGCGCATTCTTAAAAGCAACATCAGCTAAGTAATCATTTTTTTCCTGGCTGACTTTTAACTTTGCAGCACTGTTTTTTCTGAATAATTCTATTTCATTTTCAGGAAAAATAATTTCGGTCAGGCATTGTTGCAAAAGCTGTAATGAAGGCTCTAAAAAACGGTTCATGCAATACAGCGAAACAGTAAAAGTATTATAACCGGCAGAAGCTTTTATGGTACTTCCAAAAAAATCTATCTGCTCGCTCAACTCGAAAGATGAAAGTTTAGAAGTGCCGCTTTTAAAGAGCTTTGCCGTAGTTTCGGCAGCCAGCTTTGTAGATTCAGACCAACGACCGGAATCGAATACAATATCAATACGAAGAATGTCATTTTTTGCACCATTGAAACCAAACAGTTTAATGTTGTTTTTCAAAACTATTTCTTCCGGTCTTGATAGTGAAATGTTTTCTATGTTGTGTATTTGTGGAATGGTCATGTTGTTAATTATTGAGTGGAAGAATTAATGAATTATAGAATATCATAGATCATTAGTTCTTAAATTGCACCTTTGCGTTCTTGCGTGAAAATGATAGTTTAAATATTTAGAAAGACATTATTATTTTAATTGCTTTTTTTCAAATAAAATAAAGTATTGCTTTTTTGTTTTGTAAAAGTTTTTTGAGCAAATTGCTGAATACTTTCAATGCTCACACTATCATAATTTTTTTCTTCTTCGTTGATCATGTTTGCGTCGCCAAGAGATTCGTAATAAGCCAGGCTGATTGCACGATTTAATAAGCTTGCCTCTGAAAAATGCATCGACGTCAACATCTTATTTTTGCATTTCAATAATTCATTTTCGCTTACTCTTGTTTGCTTTATTTTTTCGATCTCTATCCAGATCAAATCAACGGCTTCGTGTACATCAAAGCTATCAGAAACTTTGCCTTCAAAAATAAACATACCAATATCATCGCTTGCTGTAATGTAAGCATCAATCTCTACAAAAGCTTTTAATTCCTTTACTAATCTTTGATTTAAACGCGAAGAATTTCCATTAGATAAAATATCAGAAGCAACATCTGCCGAAAAATATTCAGCATCTAACCGATCGCACATTTTAAAAGCAATATAAACACAGTTCAGCGGCACATCTTCATATACTGTTTTTTCTTTAGCAGCTATTTGGGTGGGTTCCGTGAATTTCTTTTGTTCTAAATTTTTTCCTTTCAAATCAGCAAAATAATTAAGTACAAATTCAGCCGTTTTTTCTTTCTTAATATTTCCTGCAATTACTAAGATCGCATTATTCGGCTGATAATATTGGTCATAAAAAGCTTTTACATCTTCTAAGGTTGCATCTTCCACATGCTTCAGTTCTTTTCCAATCGTTGGCCATTTGTATGGATGCTTTTCATACACCATTTCGCGCAGTATGTGCCACACGTTTCCATAAGGCTGATTGATGTAATTCTCTTTAAATTCTTCAATCACCACTTTTCGCTGTACTTCCAAACTTTTCTTATTTATATTAAGATGCGCCATTCTGTCGGCTTCTAAGCACAACGCAGTTTCGATATTAAAAGCAGGAACCGTATCGTAATAATTTGTGTAATCATTATTGGTAAAAGCATTGTTTTCACCACCGGCTTCCTGTAAAGGTTTATCAAAATCCTTAAAATGCTTGCTGCCACTAAACATTAAATGCTCAAATAAATGAGCAAATCCGGTTCTGTGTTCATCTTCATGTTTTGCGCCAACTTTATATAAGGTATTTACAACTACAAATGGTGTAGTTTCATCATAATGATGAATCAGCGTTAAGCCATTTTCTAAAACTTCTTTTGAATAATCGATCATCTTGCGAAAATACGTTTTTTTTAATTTGAAAATAAGAGGACATTTTCTTTACGTTCTTAGCGTCTTTGCGTAAACAACCTATTATCTTTGTATTTGTTATAAAAGAGAAGAAATGAAATTATCAGATTTATATAAAAAAGCACTCAATTTCGAATTTCTTACAATAGAAGAAGGTGTGTTTTTGTTTGAAAATGCACCAACTGCTGAATTGATGACTATAGGACATCAATTGAGAATGATACAAAAGCCTGATAATATTGTTACTTGGCAAATTGATAGAAATGTAAATACAACAAATGTTTGTGTTGCTAACTGCAAATTCTGCAATTTTTATAGAAAACCAGGTCATGTCGAGTCTTACATAACAGACATTAACACTTATAAGATTAAAATTGAAGAAACGATAAAATATGGCGGCGACCAATTGCTTTTGCAAGGTGGACATCATCCTGAATTAGGCTTAAAATTTTATGTTGATTTATTTTCTTCCCTGAAAAAAATATATCCTGAAATAAAGCTACACGCACTCGGACCGCCAGAAATTGCTCATATCTGCAAGCTGGAAGGTTTATCGCATACCGAAGTTTTAACAGCATTAAAGAATGCAGGTCTGGATTCTTTGCCTGGTGCAGGTGCAGAAATCTTAAATGACAGAGTTCGTCGTTTATTAGCAAAAGGAAAATGTAGTGGTGAAGAATGGCTGAATGTGATGCGTGCAGCACATCAGTTGCACATAACTACATCAGCAACGATGATGTTCGGTCATATAGAAACTATATATGAACGCATGGAACATTTGGTTTGGCTGCGACAGGTACAAAGCGAAAAACCTGCTGATGCCAAAGGATTCTTAGCATTTATTCCATGGCCATATCAGGATGAAGGCACACTTTTGAACAAAATGCGAAACATCAGGAATCAGGTTACCGGTGACGAATATATACGCATGCTTTCCATTAGCAGAATGATGTTGCCAAATATTAAAAATATACAAGCTTCATGGCTCACCGTTGGTAAAAATATAGCACAATTGTGCTTGCGGGCCGGTGCTAATGATTTTGGATCAATTATGATAGAAGAAAATGTTGTTTCTGCAGCAGGTGCACCACATCGCTTTACATCTACAAGTATTCAAAATGCTATAAAAGACGCAGGGTTTGAACCAATACTTCGAAATCAACAATACGAGTTCAGAGAAATTCCTGCAGGCATAGAAGAACAAATAATTACGTATTAAAAATGCTTAAATCGGCACTTATGTGTTAATTTTAAGAATAATTGCAACCATAAACCAGTATTTTGTGTCTTTAAGGGTAAAGAATACGTTAAAATTTGTAAAAAAATTTCTTCTTTCTAAAAAAAATGTATTAATATTGCAGATTAACATTCATTTAATTTCTTTAAGAATTATTAACAAAACCAGTTAGTCTTTATGAAAAAAACGTTATTATTATGGGTATTTGGGTTGTTGCTAACAGCACAAGTATTTGCACAAAACCGGTCGTTAAGCGGAACGGTAAAGGATGACAAGGGCGAAGCTCTGATAGGAGTAAACGTAACGGGAAAAGGTACCACAATTGGTACAGTTACTGACATTGATGGTAAGTACACATTGGAACTTCCAAAAGATGTTACCACTTTAGTATTCTCGTATGTAACTTATGGTACTGTCGAAAAAACAATACTATCTCTTAAAACAGATGCAGTACTAACTGCTGAAGCTGCGCAGATAGAAGAAGTTGTTGTAACAGCGATGTCAGTAAAAAGAGAGAAGAGAAGTATTGTTGGTGCTATTAATACAGTAACCAGTGAAGACTTTAACCAGGGAAGCACAAATGCAATTGGTGCTATTCAGTCAAAAGTTCCGGGCTTAAGAATTAATACAGTTGGTGGACAAGTAGGTGCATCTACAAGAATTGTACTACGTGGAGAGTCATCTTTTGGAAACAATAACGCCTTAATAGTTGTAGATGGTATTCCTGTAAATAATACAGTAAACTCATTCGGAGCAAATTCAGGAGATTTCGTAGACTTTGGAAATAGAGCAAATGATATAAACCCTGATGATATAGAATCTATTACTGTTCTAAAGGGACCTGCTGCTACGGCACTATATGGTTCAAGAGGAGCAAATGGTGTGATTATATATACTACTAAAAGTGGAAAAAATTCACTAAAGACAGAAAAAAAGTTTAATGTGTCAATTTCATCTGGTGTGCAATTTGATAAAGCATACTTACAGTTAAAGAGACAAGATAAATTTGGACAAGGTTATAATAACCATCCTGATGCAATAGAAAATTTCTCATGGGGACCTGCATTTGATGGTGTGGTTAGACCTTGGACACCTCCTGTTGTAACATCAAATGGTACAACAACACAATTAATTAGACCATACAGTGCGGTAAAAAACCAGTTAGAAGATGCGTTTGATATGGGAATAACATTAACTAATAACTTGGCATTAGAAGGCGGTACTGATAAATTTACATATTACCTTTCTTATGGTAATCTAAATAATAAAGGAATATTTCCTAATACTTTCTATAAAAGAAATACAGTTACTGCAAATGCAAGTGCAAAATTAGGAGACAAAATAAATACAAGATTTAATGTTACTTATTCTAATGTTAGTCAAAGAACTATACAAGGTCAGGGTAATGGAGGTGGATATGTTGGTGCATACCAAATAATAATGCAGACGCCTGTAAGTATTCCATTAAATGAATTAAGAGATTACAATAGTATCTACCATGACTTTAATGGTTATTATGGTGGTTATACGCCAAATCCTTACTATGTATTGGCTGAATCTAACAATGATAATAAAACTGATAATTTAATAGGATCATTCGAAATTGAGTTCAAACCGGTAGAATATATCTCATTATTAGGTAGAATAGGTACAAACTACACAAACAGCAGCAGTTATATTAGAAGACCTAAATATAACTATGTTAAAAGTGGCGTTAATCCTCCTGGTTCTGATTTATATGCAGAAGAAGTTGATAAAAGAAATCAGTTGACAATTGATGCTATTGCAACATTTAATAAAGAAATTGTTAAAAATGTTAGTCTAACTGTTTTAGGTGGTTACAATTATACAGAAAGAAGACAAAACTTATTAGAATCTTCAACAGCAGGTGGTTTAATTGTACCTGGGTTTTACCATTTAACAAACTCTGTGATACCTTCTACATCTGAAAATACAATTGATTTATATAGATTAGTGGGTATATACGGTAACTTAAATATCGGATATAAGAACGTAATTTTTGGAGAATATACAGCAAGAAATGACTGGTCTTCTTCTTTACCTGAAGGTAACAGAGGTTATTTCTATCAAGGCGGTGGTTTGTCATTTATTCCTACGGAATTAATAAAATCTTCAAGCAAAGCAAAAGATTGGATCAGCTATGTTAAAATAAGAGGTAATGCTGGTACACAAGGAAAAGATGCAGATATGTATTTGCTTAATTCTGTATATGATGCAAGTCCTACATTAATAACAGGAAATGTACCGACATCCTTTCCTTTCAATGGTGTGAGTGGATATACTAAATCAAATAGAATTGGTAATCCAGACTTGAAACCGGAATTAACAGTTTCTTGGGAAGCTGGTGCAGATTTGGACTTATTTAAAGACTATTTACACTTAGAATATACTTATTACGAAAGATATTCTAAGAATCTAATTGTAAACGTTTCTTTACCATCATCAAGCGGTTATACAGTAACAGCTAAAAATGTTGGTCAGGTAAATAATAAAGGACATGAATTGCTTGCTAGAGTGTATGCAATTAAAAATATAAAAAATGTGAATTGGAGTATACGTCTACAATTTGCAAAAAATGATAATTTAGTGAAAAAAGTATCACCAGAAGCTGATGAAATTAATTTCAGCACAGGTTCAATACAAGTAGTTGCTAAAGAAGGCTTACCATTGGGTACATTTAAAGCGTATGATTATAATAGAGATCCTAATGGTAATATTATAGTAGATCCGATAAGTGGTACACCAAGTGCAAGTAGCCAGTTTTCTTACTACGGATCATATCAACCTAAATATACATTAGGCTTGGGTTCTACATTTTCTTGGAGAGGTTTATCTATAGATGTTCAATTTGATGTAAAAAAAGGTGGTCAGTTTTATTCTGGTACTAAAGAAGCTGGTGAATGGAATGGTACAACATTAAGTTCTTTAGAAAATGATAGACAACCATATGTTATTCCAGGAAGCGTTATAAGCAATGGAGATGGTACATATAGTGAAAATACAGTTGCACTTCAAGATGTTTTTGAAAATTCAGGTAATATAGCTAATGATGTTACTGCTAGAAATTTAATAGATGCTAGCTTTATTAAACTTAGAGAAGCAAGTATTTCTTACACATTTGATAAAAAATTCTTTAAAAATATACCATTATCATCAATTTCTATATCAGTTATTGGTAGAAATTTAAAATATTGGTTACCTAAGGAAAACGTATATGCAGATCCGGAATCTAACTCTTTTGGTTATGCAGGTAATGTTCAAGGACTAGAATTTGGATCAGTTCCTACTACAAGAAGTGTTGGCTTTGATATTAAATTCAAATTTTAATTAATTAAAAAACAAAGAATGAAAAAGATAACAATAAATAAACTTTGGATTGCTTTATTAGGTATGTGCTTATGCTTTGCAATGTCATGCCAAAAAGCGTTGGATATTAATAATGATCCAAATAAACCTGCAACAGCAACTCCTAAGTTAGTGCTACCAACAGCGCAAGTAGGTATGGCTCTTGCTGTAGGTCACTGGAATTATAATGGGTCTATGTGGGCACAATATTGGACAGGTGGTCAAGGTGTTGGTACTGCAAATTTGGAAAGGTATAATATGACAGGCTCAGACGTCGAAACAGCATGGTCACATGCTTATTCTAAAGCTTTGGCTGATATGAATTTCTTAATTAAAAGTGATCAGCCGGTTTATGCAGGTATGGGTAAAATCATGTCAGCATACTTATATCAAATGTTGGTGGATTTATTTGGAGATGTTCCTTATTCTGAAGCTTTAAAAGGCGCACCTGAGGATGGTGGAATATTAGCTCCAAAATTTGATGATCCCAAAGCAATTTATGGCTCACTAATTAATATGTTAGATGAAGGTATTAATGACGTTCAGGAAACAGGTGTTTTAATTGAGTCACCGGGTTCTGAAGATCTACTTTATGGTGGTAACATTAATAAATGGATTGCTTTCGCTAACACTATAAAATTAAAATTATATGTAAGAGCGGATTCCACAGCAAAAGCAATAGCCTTAATAAATTCAGGAGTTGAATTTATTAATTCATCAAGTATTGCAAAAGTTGATTTTACAGAATCAGCTAAAAATGCTAACCCACTTTATACTAGATTTGATGGTTCCGGATTAGGAATGTATTATGTTGCAGCAGCAGCAAGTATTGATTATCTCAAATCAGTACGTGATCCTAGAATTGATGCTTTATATACTAAACCAACGGCTGGAGACTCTACAGGTGTTCACGTAGGTATTCGCTCTGGACAAGTTAATATTGATGCTGAATATGAATTAGTAGGTGGTGAATCTGCTGATGATAGAAGAAAAGAATATTCAAATATCAGTTCAACAGTTTATAACTTTAATATTCCTGTTTATTTTATTACTGCAAGCGAAAGTAAATTTTTACAAGCGGAAGCTGTTATAAAAAATGGTGGCGATGCAACAACTTTAGTAAATGATGGAATACAAGAATCTTTTGATATTTTTAATATGTCTATTGAAGGTCCTGGTTATATATCAGAATTAGCATTTAACAGTTCTGCAACTACTGGGGATCAACTTGACTTCTTAGGTATCCAAAAGTGGATTGCTATGAACGGTATTCAGATGATTGAAGGTTGGTTGGAAACAGTTAGATTTGACAGAGCTTCACATTTTATTTTTTCACAAGCAGGTGGAATATTCACAAATCCAACTCAAAATGTTCTAGGAGTTCGGGTATATCCTTCATCTTTTGTATATCCTACACAAGAAGTTGCGAGTAATCCAAATACTCCGGCTGGAAGAGCAGTTACTGATAAAAGATTTTGGGATTTAAATTAGAAACATAGCAATAAATAAATAATTAAGTATGAAAAATATAAATATTAAATCTATTATTGTATCACTTGCCTTAGTGGTATCTATATCGAGTTGTAAAAAAGATCTTGTGCAATCTAAAGCAACCTTTTGGCCTGATATAAAAGTTAACGGACCCGAATTGTTTTTTACTTATTTAAATGAACCTTACACAGATTCAAGTGCTGTCGTTACTGTAAACGGAAGTCCCATAGAATTTACGACTGAGAATACAGTTGATATTACTGAAGCCGGTGCATACACTGTTTCATATTCAGCTATTAATGAAGATGGAATATCAGCGGCAAAGGTTAGAACAGTTATTGTAGTAGATACTGTGGGCGGATTATTATCTGCAGACTTAACTGGTTCTTTTGCGAGAGTTGGACAAGCAGGACACGTTAGTAACTGGGTTAAGGATGAAAATGCCCCTTTTACTTACAGTGTTAACAATTTAGGCGGTGTGCCTCCAAGTAACGCAAGTTATGCTGTATTTAATGTTCCTTTTGTTGCATACAATGTTGCGCCTGGAATTATTGTTATACCTGAGCAAGATTTAGGAGCAATTGGTATCAATTATGCAGAAGCATCTTTAGGTGGTTCAAGACAAATTCCTTTTAACACTGCAGCTGTGTCTGGAGATATAGCATATGCATACGTGGCAGTTGGACCGAATTTTGGAACAGCATTAAGAACATTTAGAAAATTATAAAAATAAAATCATGAAAAAAATAAATATATTTTTTGTTATCTCAATAGTTTCTGTTATTATGATGTCTTGTAATAAAGAAACTTATGAAGCACCAAAGTCCAATACTGTTGCTATGTCAGGTAGATGGTGGGTAGAATTATACGGTGATGCTGACAAATCTGGTTTAATAGATCCAGCTCAATTGTTTTATGCATATGCCGATTTTGGTGGTTATGGTTTTGTTACATCAAACACAGCTGCTAATGATGTTGATTCAATGATTTTAGATGATATTCATGAATCTTGGCCTTTTAAAGTAAAATTACCTGTTGACGTGAGTGGTTTAACTTTTAAACCTGCTACTATACCAAATCTTCATCCGGATAAAATTGGAGAAACTGTTACCATTATTAATGGTAAGATTCTTAAAGGTGCAGCAAGAAGTAAATCAGGTGCTGTAGTGGATAGTATCTTTATAGAATTTGAATTCTCTGACGATGCTGGATCATACTACATATATTCTGGTCACAGAGATACTGGTCAACCGGAAGATCAATTCGAATAATAATTATCGAAAAATATTTGAAAGCCTTAGTTTAAACTAAGGCTTTTTTTATTGACCTTAACACACATTTAATTTTCATTTGCTTTCAAATTATCTCTATAAAACTGTATCTTTGCACCGCAATTTAAAAGCAAGTGGTAAAAAAATCATACATATTTAGTTTTCTTTTTGTTTTCTTATTTTCTTTTGTCGTAAAAGCCAATACAGAAGTAGAAAGTACAAAGAAAGAAGGAAAAGAGGATGTTGCTTCTGAAGTAGTAGAGCACATTATGAACCACGTAGCAGATGCTAACGAGAATCATATTGCTACAATTAAAGAAGAAGGAAAAGAAGATAAACACATTAGCCTTCCTTTACCATGTATATTATACAACAAAAATACAGGCAAGCTTTCTGTTTTCATGTCTTCACAATTACACCATTCTCACGACGGTTATGAGGGATATAAAATGGACGAACACACCAACCGTGTAGTAGATGCTGAAACTGGTAAACGCGATACATTCTACGATTTTTCTATAACTAAGAATGTATTTAATATGCTGTTAGGTTTCGTTATCCTAACAATTATCTTCTTTGCTATAAAAGCTGCTTACGTAAAAAATGTTGGGAAAGCACCAAAAGGCATTCAGGCCTTTTTTGAACCGATTATTCAGTTCCTGACAGACGAAGTAGCAAAACCAAATTTAGGTGCTCAATACGAAAAATTCTTACCGTATTTGATTGCTGTCTTTTTCTTCATTCTTATTAACAACCTACTTGGATTAGTACCATTTATTGGTGGTATCAATTCATCAGGAAATATATCATTCACATTAGTATTGGCTATGTGTTCATTGTTGTTGATTAACTTAAATGGCAACAAACACTATTGGCAACACATTTTTGCAATGCCTGGCGTTCCAAAATGGGTATTGATTATCTTAACTCCAATCGAATTATTAGGTGTTATCTTAAAACCGGCGGTTTTAATGTTGCGTTTGTTTGGTAACATCACAGGTGGTCATATTGCAGTATTAGCAATTGTGAGTTTAATATTTATTATGGGAAAAATGGGAACAACTACAGGCGGTGCAACTGCAGGTGGTGTTATTGCAATTCCTATTTTATTATTTGTAAATGCGATGGAATTATTTGTAGCATTTTTACAAGCTTATGTATTTACATTATTGTCGGCAATCTTCATTGGAGCAGCTATTGAAGATCACCATCATGCAGAAGAAAAACATTAATTATTATAAATAAACAATTTTAAAAAAATTACATTATGGTAGGATTAGCAGCAATCGGAGCAGGCTTAGCAGCAATCGCAGCTGGATTAGGTATCGGATTAGTAGGTAGCAACGCAGTACAAGGTATTGCACGTCAGCCGGAAGCAACAAATGAAATCAGAGGTGCAATGATTTTAGCAGCAGCTTTAATTGAAGGTGCAGCAATCATTGGTATGATTTTGTCATTCTTGATGAACAAGTAATATTTATTAACCGCTCACTTTGTGAGAACTAAAATCTAAGCTTATGCTATTAGGATTTGATCCAATGTCTTTGTTGACACCGGATTTAGGTTTGGTTTTTTGGACAACCTTAGTGTTTTTAACATTCTGGTTGTTGGTAGGTAAATTTGCTATCAAACCTATTACCAAAGCTATTAAAGATAGAGAGCACACAATCGCTGATGCTTTATCTGCTGCTGAAAAAGCAAAGCAAGATGTACAGCAATTGCAGGCAGACAATGCATCTTTGTTAAAAGAAGCTCGTGAAGAAAGTGCAAAAATCTTGAAAGAAGCAAAGGATTTAAAAGAATCTATTGTTACTGAAGCACACAATTCTGCAAAAGAAGAAGCTGCAAAAATTGTAGCATCTGCAAAAGTAGAAATTGACGCTCAAAAGAAAGCAGCTCTTGCAGAAGTGAAAAACGAAGTAAGCAAACTTTCTTTAGAGATCGCACAAAAAGTGTTAGGTCGCGAATTAGAGTCTTCTAAAGATCAGCAAACTTATATTAATTCATTGGTAGATAAATTGAACTAATGTCAGCAGAAAAATTATCCAAACGATATGCAAAAGCATTATTTGACGAGACCACATCAAAGGGCTCGTTAGATGCTGTATATGCAGATTTAGGATTGATTGACGCTACATTACAATCCAGCAAAGAATTAAAAGCAGTATTTAAAAGTCCGGTTATTAAAAGTCCGAAGAAACAGGCTATTGTAAGCCAAATCTTTGATGGTAAAATAAACGCGCTTACTCAAAGATTTCTACAATTGATAATTCAGGACGGCAGAGATAATTTCATTACCGAAATAATAGCTTCATTCTTTAAATTATACAACGAAACAAAAGGAATCTCTGAAGTAACTGTAACAACAGCTACTGAATTAGATAATGCAAGTGAGCAAAAAATAGTTGATTTTATCAAAAAAACTTCAGGCTATCCAAATGTTAAGATCAATAAAAAAATTGATGCTGAAATCTTAGGCGGATTTGTGGTTGATTTTGGTGACAAACTATACGATAACTCAGTTCGTTATAAATTGAGTAAAGTGAAAAAAGAAATTTCTTTAAACTAAATTATAAACTTCCTTAAAGTCCCTTTAGGGATTTAGGGTTTAAATTAAAATACAATGGTAGAAGTAAGACCAGATGAAATATCAGCAATTCTTCGTCAGCAATTAGGAAACGTTTCTACAGAAGCAGAATTAGAAGAAGTAGGAACCGTTTTGCAAGTAGGTGATGGTATTGCACGTATCTATGGATTATCACAAGTAAAAGCAGGTGAATTAGTAGAGTTTTCTAACGGTATGAATGCAATTGCATTGAACTTGGAAGAAGACAATGTAGGTGTGGTATTAATGGGTTCGTCTGATGAAATTAAAGAAGGCGACAGCGTTAAGCGTACAGGAAAGATCGCTTCTTTAAATGTAGGCGAAGGCATGTTAGGTCGTGTTGTAAATACATTAGGTTTGCCAATTGATGGTAAAGGTCCTATCGCAGGAGAATTATTCTCTATGCCATTAGAAAGAAAAGCACCTGGTGTTATCTATCGTCAGCCGGTAACTGAACCATTACAAACAGGTATCAAATCTATTGATGCGATGATTCCAATTGGTCGTGGACAACGTGAGTTGATCATTGGAGACCGTCAGACTGGTAAAACAGCGATCGCAATTGATACCATCATTAACCAAAAAGAATTTTACGACAGAGGCGAGCCTGTGTTTTGTATATATGTAGCTTGTGGTCAAAAAGCATCTACAGTTGCGAATATTGCTCAGACTTTGGAAGAAAATGGCGCAATGCCATATACAGTAATCGTTGCAGCTAACGCATCAGATCCGGCTCCGATCCAATTCTATGCACCTTTCGCAGGCGCAGCAATTGGTGAGTTTTTCCGTGATACCGGTCGTCCGGCATTGATCGTTTATGATGATCTTTCTAAACAGGCAGTAGCTTACCGTGAGGTTTCATTATTATTAAAAAGACCTCCTGGACGTGAAGCATATCCTGGTGACGTATTCTACCTACACTCTCGTTTATTAGAGCGTGCAGCAAAAGTTATCAATAACGATGCGATCGCACAATCAATGAATGATTTACCTGAATCTTTAAAAGGAAGAGTAAAAGGTGGTGGTTCATTAACAGCATTACCAATTATCGAAACACAAGCAGGCGACGTTTCTGCTTATATTCCAACCAACGTAATTTCTATTACAGACGGTCAGATATTTTTGGAAGCTAACTTATTCAACGCTGGTGTGCGTCCTGCAATCAACGTAGGTATTTCGGTATCACGTGTTGGTGGTAATGCGCAGATCAAATCAATGAAAAAAGTAGCAGGTACATTAAAATTAGACCAGGCACAATATCGTGAGTTAGAAGCATTTGCTAAATTTGGTTCTGACTTGGATGCAGCTACAAAATCTGTAATCGATAAAGGTAAACGTAACGTGGAAATATTGAAACAACCTCAGTATTCACCGGTTAGTGTAGAGAAACAAGTAGCAATTATTTACTTAGGTTCTAAAGGTTTATTAAGAAACGTAGCAGTAGAAAAAGTTCGTCAGTTTGAAGATGATTTCTTATCAGCTTTAGAAGCAAAACATCCTGAAGTATTGGCTGAATTTAAAAAAGGCGGCTTAAGCGATGAAGCAACAGGAAAGGTAGAAGCATTGGCAAAATCTATGGAAAGCACGTATGCTTAAAAGATTATAAATGATAAATTTTAGATTATAGATTAGAATTGATAAATCATTCATAATTTATAATTTACAATTCAAAATTTCAAAAAGTGGGCGCAAATTTAAAAGAAGTACGATTAAGAATGGCATCTGTGAAATCAACCACACAGATCACTAAAGCCATGAAAATGGTATCGGCTGCCAAGTTGAGAAGAGCAACAGAGAGAATTGTACAGATTCGTCCTTACGCAGATCAGCTAAATAAAGTGTTGCAGAATATCGCTTCTAACTTAGGCGATGAGATGAATTCTTCTTTTGCGCAACAACGTGCGGTGAATAAGGTATTAATTGTTGTGATTACTTCTGATAAAGGTTTGGCTGGCGGCTTTAATGCCAATACCGTAAAATCTGCGAAGATATTATTGAATGAAAAGTATCCTGAGCTGGCAGCAAAAGGAAAAGTAGATATTTTAACCGTAGGAAAAAAAGGCTTCGATGCTTTTAAATCTTCTAAAAATAAAGTGAATAATGATTTTGGTGGTTTGTTTAGCGGCTTATCTTTTGAAACGGCGTCGAAAGCAGCAGAATACATTATGTATGCCTTCGACCAAAAAGAATACGATGCAGTAGAAGTTGTGTATGGTCAGTTTAAAAATGCAGCTACACAAGTTCCTACAACAGAGCAGTTCTTGCCAATACAAACTATTGTTCCGGAAAAAGGTGCTTCTAAAGCGAAAGCAGATTATATATTTGAGCCTAACCAGGCAGAAATATTGAAAGACCTGATTCCAAAGATATTGAAGACACAGTTTTTCCGTTACTTATTAGATTCTAATGCTTCTGAGCATGGTGCACGTATGACTGCAATGGACAAGGCAACTGAAAATGCCAACGAATTATTGAAATCGTTGAACATTATGTACAACCGTGCGAGACAAGCAGCGATTACTACCGAGTTATCAGAGATTGTTTCGGGTGCGGCAGCTTTAAGCAGCAAATAAAAAGACAACAACCACTTTGAATATATTCTAAACCGAACGCACAAGTGTTCGGTTTTTTTATTTATAAAATAATACGTTTGAGCGATATGATCAGTCATTTATATTATATTTGTTGTATGAAAAATATTTTACTACTACTTACTTTATTTATTAGTTTACAGGTTGCAAACGCGCAGTATGTGACGATTCCTGATGCGAATGATGTGGCAAATGGAACTTACTTATTGTCTTTAGATATGAATGGAAATGTATCAACGAGCAAAGTGGTGATAGTTCGATAATTGTGCCAGAATAAGAATTTGACACTTTTAACATTATAATTAGTTGATTATTACGATACTTTAATCTGCAAACCTGTCAATTTCAACTCATTTTTGTATCTTTACAAAGTGGAAGAAGTACAAAAAAATATAGAAGCTATTATTTTCGCCGCTGAAAGTCCAATAAAAACAGGCGAATTATTAACATATTTAAATAAAACAACTGAAACTGCCTTTACAGAAGAGGAAATTGATGGTATTATCTTTGTTATTAAAGAAAAATACAATAATGACTTGTTTCCTTTCGAATTAGGTGAAGTTGGTGGTGGCTATCAGTTTCTAACCAAGGCTGATTATCATCATGTGGTTTCTGCTTTCCTTAACAGAAATGCAGTAAAACGATTGACCACTGCAGCTTTAGAATCATTAGCAATTATTGCGTATAAGCAACCGGTGACCAAAGGAATCATTGAAACGATCCGTGGTGTAAATGCTGATTATACGATCCAGAAATTAATGGAAAAAGAATTGATAGAAATTGCAGGACGAAGCAGCGAGCCGGGCAAGCCATTATTATATAAAACAACACAACAATTTTTAGATTATTTTGGTATCAACGCATTAGAAGAGCTGCCAAAACTAAAAGAATTTGAAGAACTTCAAAATCAGATAGGTGAGAAAGAGAATATCCAAGCCAGCGATTCAACCGATATCGCACAACAAAACTAACTTTCACAACAAGAAGTTAGATACCAAAGGTGATCCGTTTGCTTATAAAATTGAGCAAAGCGTAAAGAATTTTACACCACCAAAAGAAACAGTTATATCAGACGAAACTCGTTTAAATAAATTTATTTCCAACGCCGGTGTTTGCTCGCGCAGGCAAGCTGATGAATTTATAAAAGCCGGTTATGTAACGGTGAATGATGCAACTGTCTTAGAAATGGGTTACAAGGTAAAACCTAAAGATGTTGTAAAATTTAAGAACAAAAAAGTACAGAACGAGAAAAAAGTTTATGTATTGCTGAATAAGCCAAAAGGTTACTTAACAACAACATCTGACGACAGAGAACGTAAAACCGTAATGGAATTGGTAAGCACCGTAAAAGATGTGCGTTTGTATCCTGTTGGTCGATTGGACAGAAATTCTACAGGCGTTATTTTATTAACGAATGATGGTGAACTGGCACAAAAATTATCGCATCCAAGTGGTGAAGTAACAAAGGTTTACCAGGTTGAACTCGATAAAGCATTAGACCAAAAAGACTTGCTGAAAATACGCGCCGGTGTGGAATTGGAAGACGGCAAAGCCAATGTTGACCAAGTAGAATATACGTTGCCTCGTGGCGATGACAGAATTGTAGGCATTGAATTACACAGCGGAAAGAACAGAATTGTTCGTCGTATTTTTGAAAGCTTAGGTTACGAAGTTCAGAAGTTGGACAGAGTTTTATACGCAGGTTTAACGAAGAAGAATCTTCCACGCGCAAAATGGCGTTTCCTTACAGATAAAGAAGTTATTTTCTTAAAATATTTTATTGCAAATAAAAAGGAAAAGAAACCGAAAGAAGCATAATTGTTAGAATTTGGATTTTTTGGATTGATAGATTCTTGGATTTTAAATCGTGTTTATTCTGTAATCTTATGAATCCTAATTCAGACAATTTACCTACCAAAACTTAATTTTTCCAGCAGCAAACCAGCACATTCTTAGCAACATAAATCCGTTGGTAAAACGAGAAATATTAGTGTCGCCATACGTTCTTTCTCTATAACGTATCGGAAGATCTATAATTTTAAGATTGAGCTTATAAGCACCAAACAGCAAATCAAAATCACCGAACGGATCGAAATCGCCAAAGAATTTCCTGTTCTCAATCAGCTTCAGATAATCTTCTCTGAACATTACTTTTGTGCCACACAAACTATCTTTAATAGGTTGCTCTAACAACCATGAAAAAACCCAGGAGAAAAATTTATTTCCAAGTGTATTTAAGAAACGCATTGCTTCTTTATCCATTGGATATACCAAGCGCGAGCCATTGATAAACTCACCTTTTCCGGTTGCAATCGCATTGTAGAATTTAGGCAATTCTTCCGGTGGCATTGTCAAGTCTGCATCTAATATCATTAATATGTCGCAGGTAGCCATTGCATAACCTTTTCTAACAGCATCGCCTTTGCCTTTTCCTGTTTGCTGACCAATTTTTATATCGTGCGTGTCTTTATATTTTACCTGAATATCCTGAATCTTTTGCCAAGTATCATCAGAAGAATTTCCTTCTATAAAAATAATTTCCTGGTGCTTTGAAAATTTTGGTAAACGCAAAATTGCATTTTCTATATTGCCACTTTCGTTACGCGCAGGAATGCAAATGCTCACCGAATATTTTTCAGAAACATCTTCTTCTTTTACATTTATAAATGGTCGTGCGAACAAAAATTGATTTAAACACAAAGATTTAAAAATGGGCAATTTGGCAATGTATTTATTTACAAACCATGACAGAACAGGAATATTTACAGGCAATAATAATCGCTTGTTGCTTCTGTAAGTTTCAAAACCTGATAAGTATAACAGGTTGGAAATATCTTTTGCGTCGAGCCAGTTTTGTTCCGGCGATTTTTTCTTATAACCTAAGCTTTCGCCTGCATTTAAGATAGGTTGCCAATAATGATTGTAGTAAGAAATGATAATGCGCGTATGTTCGTGGCAATTCTTTTTGATAGCGTACAACACATCCTGAATATTATCTAAATAACCAATGATGTTGTTGAAGATAATGACATCGTATTTTTTATCAAGCGTGATATTTTCGGCGTCCATTACAAAAAAATCAACATTGCTATAATTTGATTTTGCCACTTCGATCATCTTATTTGAAAAATCAATGCCGGTTTTTTCTTTGCCTTTTAAGCTGCTGATCGTTTCGCCGCAACCACAACCAATTTCTAAAATAGAATCTGTTTCCGTAATAAAAAAATTAAGGTATTTGATGATGTCGTTTCCATAGTATGAAAAACGTCTTCGGTATTGCATGTAATTAGATGCAATATTTTCGAAATAATCATAAATGGTTTGTTTGCGTGAAGATAAAAGCATGTTATTTTTTTCGTACAATAATGGTTTGAAATAATGCAATTGACGGAAACAACGGCGAAAATAATTTCTCTACAAAACTAATAAAACCAAACATAAAATAAGGTACTAATGCAGGTTTGGAAAGTCCGCCTGAAATTAAATACTTGAATGGCGTATGATATTTGAATGCCACCAATTCCAAATCAGGAAATGAGGTTTGAAATTTTTTAAGATCTCTTTTAAAAATGATATATGGTAATGCACCATTGGCATCACTTAATGGTCCTTTGCTGGCAAATTTCCAATCTGCAACAGTTTCATCAAATGGTTCGTGATGAAAATTTTTATAAATAAATTTCGAGAACCAGGTGGTTGCAGGCTCTACCATATAAATAAAGCCACCGCTTTTTAGAGTTCGGCTTGCTTCTGCAAAAAAAGCTTCGTTGTTTGGAATATGATGCAAGACATTCAGCATAAAAATTGCTTTTAATGTATTGTTTTCAAAAGGCATATCTGTTGCAGAAAACTGCATATCACAAACAGATAAAGGCATGATGTCTGATGTGATTACTTCCGGAAAAACATCTTTTAAAAAGCCGCCACCAGCACCAATCTCAATAATTTTTCCATCAATCTTAGCACTATTAGCATATTGCTTAAAACTTTCGTACCAATCCTGATGGATTCTTTTTAGAAAAGGTTTAGATAAAACAATATCTCTGTGTTGCAGCGAAGTTTCCGGTAAATCTAAATGTGGCTGATGTTCTTTCATCTTTTTAAAATCTGAAAACTTATTTAGTAACTGTCTTTAAAGAATCTATATAATTCCAATTGATTTTGAATAGTTCGGCTTGCTCAATCTCACCTTCCTGATGTACAAGACTAAATGCACCTGGATATTTTGTCTGAATATAATATGCATATCTGTGCATAGTACCGATGAATTGGTTTTCAATATAACGACTTGGATCTAAGCGTAATTGACAAGTCATAAAATAATTTACCTTGTTTTGCTTCAATGGCATTAATAAGGAATCAGGATTTTCTGTTGGAGTATTATAAATCGGATAGAATTCTTTACCATCTGAAAAGATAAAAGACATAGGTGCTTTACGAACTGCAATATTTTCTTTAGGCAAATTTACAGCGCACCATTTTGACATCTTTATATAATTCTGCCAGTCTGGTGTATAGCCATAAGTAGCGTCGCCTGTCATGTTTTCTACAAATACAGGAAAGCGTTCTTTTACTTGTTTGAAAGTAGCCGCAATGCTCACGCAAAACAAAACAAAGAATACAAATGGATAAGCAAATTGTAAGAAATTAAACGCTTGTCCGTAGTAATATAAAAGGTAGAAAAAACTAAATAAGATGAAAGGCAAAAAGATCATGATTAACCTTGTTTGACCCCAAGATGTATGCAGTGAAATGAATGTAGTTGCTAATAAGCCACTAAAAAATAAAGTAGTAAAAATGAGAACGTATTGTTTCTTTTTATGCATTAAAAAAAGAGACCACAATAAAATACCGATACTAAAGAGTGTGAGTGATACACTGTTTGGCGCCATTTCTTCTCTAAATCCCAATACGTAATAGAAGCGTGATGAAATATAAATTTGACAGTTTTCTAAAAAGCGATTGATAAAGCCTGCAAAGTTTTCGTTGCCTAATTGCGGTTGATAAGCATCTTTCTGGAACATTAATTTTGATTGTGATGCAAACTGCGAACCATCAATTTTCCAGATAAATTTTAATGCTAACTTATATAAAACATAAAAAATTCCAAAGCCAACTACGGAAGCACCTGCTTCTGCAAATTGTTTTCTGTATAGCAGGAACACAACTAATATTCCTATCGCAGCTAATGCTACGTTTCTTGTAATCATCAATAAAAAAAATAGAAATCCAATTAAGATAAATTGAGGAATATTGTCTTTGAAACTATAATTCTCAGCATCAAATTTGTCAAATATTTTGAATAAAATTCCGAAGCAAATTCCGAAAATCATTAACGAAAAAGTTTCTGTATAAGTTAAGCTTGCATACATTAAGTATGGAAAGTTTATAACCGTTAATATCAATGATGGAATTAGTAAAAGGTATGGAATTCTTTTTTCGAAAGCTTTAAAAACAAAAAAGATGGCGGCACAAAAACAAACAATAGAAAATAGCTTCAGTAGAAATAATTTTACACCAATAATCTTTATCAAAATGCCTAATACCATTGGATATAAAGGCGCATTTGCCAGGTAGAAATAAGTAAAGAATTTTTTTGCATAACTCGCACCGGATTCTATATAAAGCGCATCATCGTTCGCAGTAGAAATCTTATTATCAAAACATAGGAAAGAAAATACGGCAGCTAATATTACCAACGATGCCAAATAGAAATTTCTTTTTGACGAAAAATGATTTTCCCAAAGATCAAAAATACTTTTTGTTGAGGTTGTGTTTTTGCTGCCGGCTTCTTTCACTTTTATAGTAGGCTTCTGAATAGCCTGCGGCTTTTTAAGCGGTTGTTTTTGTGCCATTTTATTTTTTCTTTTCGATAAATAAATCTACAAATGTATATTCATCTTTCACTGAAGTATATTTTTCAATATCACTCTTCACAAACTCAGTAGTTGTTTCATTTTCTGTTTTGTAAACAATAAAGTTATTCTTCCAAAGCAGTTCAAAAAAATCAAGCGGATTTATTTTTGCATTGTACAAACCTAAAGGATAAAATTCTGTGATGATCTTTAGATCCTTATTCAAATCAAAAATTTGCTGCATTCCTTGAAAAGCAAAATACTCAAAACCCTGAATATCAATTTTTATAAAATCTACTTTTTTATTGGCAACCACATCATCAGCAGCAACACAATCTATCTCTATCTTTTCTGTATAATTTTCTGTTTCGTAAGTTTTATGATCTACATTTAACAACTCAGATTTATACAAAATAATTTTTCCTGTTTTATCACTCACCGCTTTATTGATGAACTCAACATTGGTCAGGTTTCCAGCATTATTTTTTAAATGTGAGAAGTTTGTTTTATCAGGTTCAAAAGCATATACTTTACCTGTTGTTCCTACTAAATCAGAAAGTATCTTTGTATAAAAGCCAATGTTTGCTCCAATATCTAAAACAACATCGCCTTTTTTGATGTGCTTGTTCATCAAAGAAATATCTGCCTTATCTTGTTTTCTTTTAAAAAATGGATAAATGATATTGTAAACCGGAAATGCGTTTTTATATAGAAAATCTCCGAGTTTTATAGATAGTGCTGATGGCATAAATAATTAGTTAATTAACCAATTAGCTAATTAGCTAATTTATTTTTTCAATCCGATTTCTCTTAATCTTTCATCTAAATATTCGCCTGCAGAAATTGGCTCATAAGCAATCGGATGTTCAGCATTGATGCAGTTTTCCAGACAATCTAATCTAACTTCGCTTCTTGGATGTAAAAAGAAAGGAATAGAATAACGATGTGTGGACCATTTTTCTTTTGGTGGATTTACAACGCGATGTGTGGTTGATTTTAATTTGTTGTTACATAAACGTTGCAGCATATCGCCGATGTTTACGATGATTTGTCCTTCGCCTGCTTTGATGTCGTACCAGTTGCCATCTTTGTGCAGCAACTGCAAACCATCGGCACTTGCACCAACTAACAAAGTAATTAAGTTGATGTCTTCATGCGCTTCTGCACGAATGGCAGATTTCGGTTCTTCTTTTATCGGTGGATAATGTATGGCACGCAAAATGCTGTTTCCGTTATGAATTTTCGCATCAAAATAATTTTCCTCTAAATGTAAATAATTCGCGATAGCACGCAATAAATGTCTTCCGGAATTTTCGAAGCTTTTGTAAAGATCTTTTCCGGCTGTATTAAAATCAGGAAATTCTGCTACTTCAATATTATCAGGATAATCATCAGCAGGCATCACTTCACCATCTTCAATATATTGACCGATTTGCCAAAATTCTTTTAAATCTGCTAACTCACTTTGTTTGGCTTTTTCACGACCGAAAGATGTATAACCACGTTGACCTGCATATTCTACTTTCTCATAACTCCATTTTGTATCAACAGGCAAAGCGAAAAAATCTTCTACTAAATCATAAAATTTATCAATAGATGCTTGTGGAATTCCGTGACCTTCAACAGCCACAAAACCGGTTTCTTCAAATGCATTTCCAATTTGTTGGATAAAAGCTGCTTTCTTTTCAGGATTGCCTGATAAATAATCTTGTAAATTCACTACAGGAACTAAACTCATAACGTAAAAATTTTGACGTAAATATAAGAATTTATTGCGATTAAATAAGTTGTTTGATGTGTGTGAAACTTGGATTAAATGGTTAAGAAAGATGAACACAGCATTAAATCACAATAATCTTTGAAATCCATGTTCTATAGAGTAAATAAAATCTTATTTTTGAAACTCAATTTCAAAGTATGAGCAAAGTATATATCAAACAAATTTTAGAAGAAGCGAAAATAGACAGCGATGTGATTGTTCGTGGTTGGGTTCGAACGAAAAGACAAAGTAAAAATGTAACGTTTATCAATATCAATGATGGAACAACGATTAATGTTATTCAGGCCGTTGTAGATGCAGAAACAGTAGGTGATGATATTCTTTCTAAAATAAATACAGGAGCTTGCTTAGAAGTGCATGGTAAATTGATTGCTTCTCAAGGCAATCAAAAAGTAGAGTTGAAAGTTGAAAAGATTATCATTTTAGGTGAAGCAGATCCTGAAAAGTATCCAATTCAACCTAAAAAACATTCGTTTGAGTTTTTAAGAGAAAAAGCACATTTGCGACCACGAACAAATACATTTGGTGCCATTTTACGAATTCGTCATGCATTGGCTTTTGCTATACACAACTATTTCAACGACAATGGATTTTTCTATTTGCATACACCAATTATTACCGGTTCTGATGCAGAAGGTGCTGGTGAAATGTTTCGTGTAACTACTTTAGACGCAACAAATCCTGCAAAAACAGAAGATGGAAAAGTTGATTATTCGCAGGACTTTTTTGGCAAAGAAACAAATCTTACCGTTTCCGGTCAGTTAGAAGGCGAATTGGGTGCAATGGCTTTGTCTAAGATCTACACTTTCGGACCAACTTTCAGAGCAGAAAACTCAAATACATCACGCCATTTAGCAGAATTTTGGATGATAGAACCTGAAGTTGCTTTCAATGACTTAGTTGACAATATGGATTTGGCTGAAGATTTTTTAAAGTATTTGATAAAATATGCTTTAGAAAAATGTGGTGACGATCTGCATTTTTTAGATGCTCGTTTTGCGGAAGAAGAAAAACAAAAACCAACCAACGAAAGAAGCGATTGGAGTTTGTTAGATAAATTGAAATTCTGTACAGAAAATGATTTCCAGCGTTTAACTTATACAGAGGCAATTGAAGTGTTGAAAAACGCGAAAAAGAAATTCCAATATCCTGTAGATTGGGGCACCGATCTGCAATCGGAACACGAAAGATATTTGGTAGAAAAGCACTATAAAAAACCGGTAATTCTAACTGATTATCCTGAACACATCAAAGCTTTCTACATGAAATTGAGTGAAGACGGAAAAACGGTTCGTGCAATGGATGTCTTATTTCCTGGAATCGGTGAAATTATTGGTGGCTCACAACGCGAAGAAGATTACGAAAAACTAAAAAAACGTGCACATCAATTTGGCATCGAAGAAGAAAGCATTTGGTGGTATTTGGAAACGCGTCAATTTGGAACTTGTCCGCACGCAGGCTTTGGCTTAGGCTTCGAGCGTCTGGTATTATTCGTAACAGGCATGAGCAATATTCGCGATGTAATTCCATTTCCACGTTATCCAAAAAGTGCAGAGTTTTAATAAGGAATATGAAATCTACTAATAAAGGTTGTGGTATTTTAATAACAATACTGATACTTCCTACTATTTGGGGAATTGTTGGATTATTAAATGGTGACGGATTTATTGATACTATAGCCGAAAATTTGAAAAGTGCTATAGTAATAATAGTGATAGTTTTAGCTGCAATAGGTTTGTTAACAGTCTCAAAGGATTGGAAATAGTTACTCTGCTTTCCTTAGATTAACAATATTAAACTCTTCTCTAATAATTCCTTTATCAGTTTCTCTAATACACAAAACAATATTAGGATCATAACAACCATCATCTGGATTCCATTTAGAACTATCTACAACCCATTTTAGATTTGAAGTTTTTAGACTAACAATATCACCAGATTTAATTTTATCTACATTCATATGTTAAAGATTTTATTGAAAATAATTTTACGGAGAATCTTCGAGATTAAAAACCCAAAAGTATAATAAATAAGATATTGAGCATATACACTTTTTGCTGTAGGATATTCATCTTTTGCTTAAATAATTATTTATATTCCGAATAAAAAGAAAATTAGGTTTACCGTTTTAATATCTATCTAAACTGACATTAATTCTAATTTCATTTTAGTATTTTTGTACTATCAATATTCGCTAATTCATTAATTCTACAATTCTCTAATTCCGAAAATGCTCAATCAACGTCTATCACAAAAATTACTTCAAAAGCTGTCGCCGCAGCAAATACAGCTGATGAAACTACTGCAGGTTCCGACTGCAAATTTAGAACAACGTATTAAAGAAGAATTAGAGATAAATCCTGCTTTGGAAGAAAGTTTATCTGATTATGATGAAAAAGAAGATTTGTCAGAGCCTGAACAAATTCGTGATGATGAAGATGATACTTATGAAGATACTAGCGAAGACGATTTTGCAGACAGCTTAGATGTTCAGGAATATACAAAAGACGATTACGAATATAATGATGGCGGCGACGATTACAGCAAAGGAAAAGAAGATAAAAAGACAATGCCGTTGGCGGTTGGAAAAACTTTCCATGATTTTTTAGATGAGCAATTGCATTTGTTAGATTTAGATGATCGTGAATGGCAGATTGCAGATCAGTTAATTGGAAGTATTGATGATGATGGATATTTGCGTCGTGAGTTGGATGCGATTGTAGATGACCTCGCTTTTCAAAAAAACCTGACAACAACAGAAACAGAAATTGAAGAAGTGTTGCGTACAATTCATCGCTTCGATCCGGCTGGTGTTGGCGCAAGAAATTTACAGGAATGCCTGCAAATACAGTTAGAGCGACGCGAACAGAATGCAAATGTAAAAATGGCTTTACGCATTATCAATACACAATTTGATGCGTTTACAAAAAAGCATTATGATAAAATGTTGAAGTCTTTGGATATTGATGAAGCTACATTAAAAGCTGCGATTGATATTATTTTGCACTTAAATCCAAAACCAGGCGGTGCTTCCGAAACAAGTTCTGTTAACCATCAAACCATCATTCCGGATTTTACAGTTGAAAATAACAATGGCGAATTAGAAGTGTTGTTAAATGGAAAAAATGCGCCTGATCTACGCATCAGCGATTCGTTTAAAGAGATGTTGACCTCTTACGGAAAAGGCAGCATGAAAGACAAAAAACAAAAAGAAGCAGTTGTATTCATCAAGCAAAAAATAGATTCTGCAAAATGGTTTATTGACGCGATCAAACAACGTCAGCATACGTTATTTGTTACAATGGAAGCGATTGTGTTTTTCCAGAAAGAATATTTTTTAAGTGGTGATGAAATGAAGCTGCGACCAATGATCTTAAAAGATATTGCTGAAATTACAAGCTTAGATATTTCAACAGTTTCACGCGTTGCAAACAGCAAGTATTGCCAAACAGAATTTGGTGTTTTCTCTTTAAAACATTTCTTTTCAGAAGGCTTGCAAATGGAAGGTGGCGAAGAAGTTTCAACACGTGAAGTAAAAATGATCTTAGAAGGCTTTATCAATGCAGAAGATAAATCGAAACCATTAAGCGATGAATTTTTAACGGAACAACTCAAAGAAAAAGGCTACAACATTGCACGCAGAACTGTAGCAAAATATAGAGAACAATTAAATATTCCTGTTGCAAGATTGCGTAAAGAATTGTAGGTAAAAAAACACACGCAGTACGTATCTGCATTATACATACATATCAAATATAAATTACAAAACCACTAACAGCCAAGTGATCAAAGCCATCTCCAAAACACTATCCTATCTTTTTCATCCGTTATTAATACCAACGTTTATTATTGCATTAATGCAATTCACCAATCCTTTTTTATTTCAAGGTTTTGCTTTTTCAAATATTAGCATAATATTTCCTGTTTTCCTGTTTACATTTCTCTATCCTGTAATTGCTATATTGTTGCTCAGGAAGCTTGATTTTATTGATAGTCTGGAAATGCCAGACAGCAAACAAAGAATAATTCCATTGGTAATTTCTATTGTATTATATGTTTGGATGTACCTGATCTTTAAGTCGAAAAATTTTCCTGCAATCAGCAAAGTATTTATGTTAGGCGTTATCATTTCGCTTTTCTTATCTTTTATCATAAATGTATTTCATAAATTAAGCTTGCACATGGTTGGTGTTAGCGGCGCGCTCACTATTATCATGCTGATGCTTATGATATCTGAAAATGATATGAGCTATTATTTTTTGGCAATAGTAATAATTACAGGTGCGGTTGCTACGGCAAGGTTATATTTAAATGCACATACCATGAAGGAAGTATATACAGGGTTTTTAGTAGGTATGTTCGGTCAGGTATTTGGTTTGGTAATAGCTAATTTAATATGAGTTTTCACATTTGTTAGTCAACCATGTCTAATAATACCTGATTTATTCTCGTACCTTTGAATAGAAACTTGATAGCTTGAAACTTTTTCTTTCTACAATTTTATGTTTTCTTTTTTTTCTGGCAAATGCAGAAGAAGAAACGCATTACCTGAAACTCAGAAAGGTGATTGTAGAAGGCAATAAGAAAACCAAATCATTCGTCATTAAACGTGAAATGACCCTGCGCGAAAATGATTCTTTTCCTGCAAAAGAAATGGATGCTATGTTACTGCAAAACCGGTTAAATATTTTCAATATAGGTTTGTTTAATGTAGTAGATGTAAACATAAAAAATTGGGAAGACGATAGTCTTGATTTGGTTATAAAAGTACGTGAGCGTTGGGTAATTATTCCTTTGCCTGTTATAAAGTTTGCAGATAGAAACGTAGCAGAATGGTGGCGACAATACAATCACGATTTTAGACGATTACAATATGGTGCACAAGTAAACTGGCGCAATTTCACAGGAAGAAATGATGTGCTGCAGCTTGCATTGAGCTTTGGTTTTGCGCAACGCTTGGATATTGGCTATTCTATCAAACAGTTTCATACAAGAAAGGAACAAATTGGAATGTCTTTATTTTATACTATGTCAAGAAGTAAACGCATCGCCTACAATACATTTGAAGACAAGCTAGCGTTTATGGATCTTGGAAAAACCTGGCAACAGCAAAAGATAGCCGTTACAGGACAGATATCCTATCGTAAAGAAATTCATACTACGCATTATTTTACGGCTGGTTATGGCATCACAGCAATTAGCGATTCGGTTCAAAAAGCAAATCCACATTATTTCTCCGATGGCTCAAAACGGCAGCAATATTTTAAGATCGGATATGATTATATCAACGACCATAGGAATATTATCACCTATCCAACCAAAGGATATTACATCGCTGTAAATTTTAGTAATTATGGTTTAGGATTTATGAAAACCAGAATGACTACAGTTGGCATGCAGCTTAGTCAATATTTTCAATGGAAAGCTATACCAAGATTTTCCACAGCAGTATATATTAAAGGACAGTTTTCGTGGCCATTAAAACAGCCGTATAATCTACAGTATGTAAAATCGCTTGGTTACGATGAAAATGCTATTCGTGGTTATGAGATCAATGTAATAGACGGACAACATTTTCTTTTATTTAAGAATGAATATCGTTTCCGTGTATTTAGTTTCCAGTTAAGCAAGATTCAGAAATTCAAAGGAAAAAACGCAGGCATTCTTAATTCCTCATTGGCGTATTTGCCGCTTAATTTATATTTAACTACTTATTTTGATGCCGGTTATGTATTTGATAAATACTTTACAGAAAATAATAAACTCAAAAATAAATGGCAGTTTGGTTATGGTATCGGTTTAAATTTTGTCACCTTTAATTCCAGGCTTTTTCGCATAGAATATAGCGTAAACAGATATTTACAGAAAGGCGTATATTTACATTTTGAGCAACCGTTATAGTCAAAAGTCATAAGTCGTGAGTCATAAGTATTTTCTCACGACTCACGACTCACAACTCACACTTATGGCAATTGGAATTTACAGCAGAGTTTTTAAAGAAGAACATATACCTTATGTATTAGAGCTAATTGCGCAGCTTTCAAAACATGAATTAGCATTTTCTATTTTTGATGAATATTATAAGATCATCAAAAAACATCTACCAAAACAAAAAATAGCTACGTTTAAAACACATCATGATGTGAAGAAAAATATTGACCTGCTTATTACCTTAGGTGGTGACGGAACATTGTTAGATACTTTGCAATTAGTTCGCGATAGCGAAATTCCTGTTGCAGGTATCAATATGGGCAGACTTGGATTCTTGGCAGATATTCATAAAGAAGAAATTAAATTACTGGTAGATTCTATCGAGCAAAATACTTACACCATTGAAGATAGAACATTACTTTGCGTAGAATCCAATAAGCCTGTTTTTGGCGAAGTTAATTATGGATTAAATGAATTTACAATTCATAAAACCGATTCATCTTCCATGATCGTAGTACACGTTTATCTGAACGGCGAATTCCTGAATTCTTTTTGGGCAGATGGCTTGATCATCGCAACACCAACCGGTTCAACAGCTTATTCTTTAAGTTGTGGAGGACCGATTGTCTTTCCAAGCTCTAATAATTTTGTATTGACGCCTGTTGCGCCACACAACCTCAATGCACGACCAATTATTATTGCAGACAATACCGTTCTTTCTTTTGAAGTAGAATGCCGATCCAATAATTTTTTATGTTCGATAGATTCACGTTCTAAAAATGTAGATGTAACTTATCAGTTAGCAGTACGCAAAGCAAATTTTACATTTAAACTATTGCGCATGCCTGAAAGTTCTTACTTAAATACGCTCAGAGAAAAATTAAATTGGGGCGAAGATTCCAGAAACAGCTAACCATGTTCAATTTAAAACAAGAATATAACAACTATACAGAAACAGATTTTTTAGTCTGGAAATTGTTGTACGAAAAACAAATGCAAGTGCTGCCAAACCGTGCTGCAAAGGCATACATGGATGGTTTGCAAGAAATGAACTTTAACATACATGAAATTCCAAAGTTTGAATATGTCAATAAGATCTTAGCTAATACTACTGGCTGGCAAATTGAAGTAGTGCCAGGTTTAATTCCTGATAAAGATTTCTTTGAGCTGTTAGCGAACAAGAAATTTCCGTCATCAACATGGCTGCGAAAACTGGAAGAACTGGATTATTTGGAAGAGCCTGATATGTTTCATGATTGCTTTGCACACATGCCTTTGCTTGCGGAACAATTCTTTGTAGATTATTTGCAGGCACTTTCAAAAATTGCACTAAAATATATTGATGATGCGCTTGCTGTGGAACTAATCGGCAGAATTTATTGGTTTACGGTAGAGTTTGGTTTGATACAGCAAAATGAAGGCTTACGAATTTATGGCGCAGGAATTCTATCATCAGCAGGCGAAAGTATATTTTGCTTAAGCGATGAAGCAAACAGGAAACATTTCAACATAAAAGAAATTATGGAAAAGCATTATTACAAAGATAATTTCCAGGACAGGTATTATGTGATACAAGATTATAAAGAATTGTTTGATGCTATTCCTGAAATTGAAACCATGCTGGAAAAAGCATTAAAACAAATTCCACATGATAAGGATATTTATGCAACACCGTTAGATTTTACACTATAATTTCCTAAAGTGAAAATACATTGTGGTAAATTGAACAATTAGAAAAATTAAAAAGTCCCTTTAGGGATTTAGGGTATGAAAAAACAAACACTCAAACAAATAAAATCAAGCATAAGAAAAAAGCAAATTGCAGATGGCTTTTTTGATGGAAGATTTGCGCCAAAAACTCAACCGAACAAAAAGAAAGTTCAAAACAAAAAACAATGCAGATTGAAAATAACTTTCGAATAAAATTTAGAAATTAACCACAAAGCACACAAAGAGAAAACACAAAGTTTAATAAGATAGAACTTTGATTCCTTTGTGTAAAAACTTAGTGAACTTTGTGGTAAAAAAATATCCATGAAAACAATCAATCCAAAAGAAACAGGCTTAAAAGAAATATCCAATTTTTTTACTTCGGCGATTATACCAAGACCGGTTGCATTTGTAAGCACCATAGATGAAAATGGAAATCCAAATTTAAGTCCGTTTTCTTTCTTCAATATATTCAGCTCAGATCCACCTATCATGATTTTCTCGCCGGCAAAGAGTGCATTAACAGGTAAGCAAAAAGATACCTATTACAACATAAAAGCAAACAGCGAATGTGTTGTGCATATAGCAAACTATGCTATGGTAGAGCAATTGTCGGTTACAAGCGGCGCATATCCAGCAGGCACAAATGAATTTATAAAAGGTGGTTTTACAGAAGAAAAATCATTGCTGATAAAACCACCAAGAATTAAAGAAGCACCGATTGCGTTTGAGTGTAAAGTGAACCAAGTTATAGAATTAGGCGAAAAAGGTGGTTCCGGAAATCTGGTGATCTGTGAAATTGTCATGATTCATGTAGATGAAGATTTATTGGATGCAAATGGAAATGTGATCGCGGAAAAGTTAGATCCGATTGCACGCTTAGGACAAAATTATTATGTGCGATTTACGAAAGAAGATATGTTTGAAACACCAAAACCACTAAAAGCTTATGGTGTTGGCGTTGATGCGATTCCACAATGGATAAAAGACGAACAAGTTTTAGATGGCAATGAATTAGGAAAACTCGCCAGCATTGCTGAAATTCCAAACAAAGAAGATATAAAAGGTGATTCAGAATTAGTAGAATTAATTTCTGATTATAAAGACCAAAGCATTAACGAGCTTAAAAGATTGTTGAGTGAAAATAAAATTAAAGATGCTTGGTTGGTGTTGTTGAATTTGTAATTTTTTTCCTAACTTTAATTCATGGAACAATTAGTAATAGACATTGCATCTGATGAAGATGCTCATTTGATAAAAGAATTATTAAAACGCTTTAAAAAAGTAGATGTCAAGAGTTTTTATTCTGATATTGCTGAAAAAGAAATGAAATTTAGAATACAACAAGGTATAAATGACGCTGATTACGGAAATAAAAAAAGCTGGAATACGGTTAAAGAAAATCTTGAAAAGAAAACTCAATCTTACAAAAAGAAATAATGCTCAAAATTTTTATCACAGACAGAGCAGAACAGGCTTTATTAGAAATTACTGATTTCTATATAGTTGAAAATGTGACTGGAAAAACTGCAGAAGTATTGAATAGCATAGATGTTGCATTCAGGAAAATTGCAAATTCACCAACATCGTATTCAATATGTTTTGATATTAGAACGCCACAGGAAAATATCAGGCAATATATTTTACAGGATACTTTTAAAATTGTTTATCGGATCCAGGAAGATGTAATTGAAATAATTGAAGTTTTTCATGCAAGCAGAATTCCTGATCTATTAGAAGATATTGGTTAATTATTCTTCTGCACTTTCTTTACCGTTCTATTCAGCATCCAATCTACCAAGCCAGGAAAAAATCTTTTGAATAATAAAGACATTTTTCCATCAGCGCCGGGAACGATCATCTTTTTATTTTGCTGAATTCCTTTTAAAACAGCATCTGCAACAAACTCAGGTTTCAGTAATTTTGCATTGCCTGAAATCGCAAGTGTTTCTCTTGGCTTCGTTTTATTTTCTTCATGCAAACCTGGTGTATCTGTATCAGGCGGACATAAAACCGAAACATGAATGTTGTACTGCGCTAACTCTTGCCGCAATGAATCAGAAAAACCAATGATGCCAAATTTCGTCATGCAATAATCCGTATAGCCGAAAACACCAATAAAACCTGCTATCGAAGAAGTATTTACAATTACACCACCATTTTTTTTCATGTAAGGAATAATTGCAGCGCAAGCATTCCAAGTAGAATATAAATTTGTTTTTATGGTTTTATCAAAAGCTTCAAAAGAAATATGCTCGAAATAATCTGGCTGCGCAATACCAACACAATTCACTAAGATATAAGGAATACCATTTTCATTAATTGCCTTTTCAAAAACACTTTTTATGTCAGCATGATTAGTAATATCAACAGAATAAAAATTTACTTTTTGCTTTATCATGCTGAGTTCCGAAGTTTCGGAAGAAGCATCTATTTCCTTTTTTGCATTTTCTAAAACAGAAATTGTTCTTGCAAAAATCACAATCGAACTTCCTTCTTTCGCAAATGCTTTAGCAACAGCCAAACCAATGCCAGAAGAACCACCTGTGATGAAAATTGTTTTGTTGGAAAAATCTTTCATTAATAAAAAGTATAAAGATAAATATAAACAAAAAACCTGCTGGTTTTTAACTCAGCAGGTTTGCATTAATTTTGAATACTTAATAAATAGTATTAAACTAATTGCTATTTTGGACCTTTGCCTTTGGCTTTCCCGTTTCCGTGAGAACCTTTCGCGTAAGATTTATTTGCTTTTACTTTTGTTACTTTTACTTTATCAGGAGCAGGATTTTTATAAACCACCACATGCTTTTTATTATACACATAAGGTTTTTCCGAATAATAATCTAATTCTACCTGTCTGGTGGTTGCTAAATTGATAGAACCAAATATAGTTGGCACGCTTACACTAAATAACCAGCTACTGCCATTTAAATAAATATAATTATTGGTTTTTAAATCAAAGTAGAAGTTTTGTTGCGGAAAATAGACATATCTTGTTTTAGCTCTGTAACCATGTGCAGGTGCCCAAGGTGGTGGAGATGCCAATGCATCTAAAGTCATTCCAAAAACAGAGAGGAATAGAAAGAATCCTAAGATTCTTTGTTTTAACGAAATCATTTTCATATCTATTAATTTAAAAAGTTAACAAGAACCGTTGTATATCTTATTAACCAATCTCTGTGCCAATTTGTTTAATCAGTTTATTTATACTGAAATTAACAGCGTTTTAATTAACAACAATAAAAAACCTGTCAAGTTTATATTGACAGGTTCTGTTTGCAAAGAAGCCATCGCTTTAAGCGATGGCTTCTTTTATAAAATCATGCTAATCAAAAATAATCAGCTAAATCTGTGTTCTATTATTTACCAGTTTTACGTTTTCTTTCGCCTTCATCTAAATAGATCTTACGAATACGAATAGATTTCGGTGTCAACTCAACATACTCATCACCTTGAATATATTCCAACGCTTCTTCTAAAGAGAATTTAGTTACAGGAATTAATTTCGCTTTATCATCTGTACCGGAAGCACGAACGTTTGTTAATTGTTTTTTGATGGTAACGTTTACTACTAAATCATCCTGACGTGTATTTTCGCCAATCACCATACCTGTATAAATTGCATCACCGGCTTCCACGAAGAAACGACCTCTGTCTTGTAATTTATCCAAAGAGTAAGCAATTGCATCACCTGTTTCTTTAGAGATCATAGAACCATTGATACGACCTTTGATTTCACCTTTATGTCTGTCATATTTAATAAATCGGTGAGCCATTACAGCTTGTCCTGAAGTAGCAGTGATCATCTCTGTTCTCAAGCCAATCAAACCACGAGAAGGAATTTCAAACTCCATGATGGTACGATTACCTTTCAGGATCATATTCTTCATATCACCTTTTCTTTGTGTAATCATTTCAATAGCAGTACCGGCTTTTTCTTCAGGTAAGTCAATAGTTAATTCTTCCATTGGCTCACATTTGTGACCATCAATTTCTTTGAAGATAACTTGTGGCTGACCAACTTGTAATTCGTAACCTTCACGACGCATCGTTTCAATTAAAACAGATAAGTGTAAAACACCACGACCAAATACAAGGAATGAATCCGCAGTATCGCCTTGTTGAACACGTAGCGCTAAGTTCTTTTCTAATTCTTTAGTTAATCTGTCTTTAATGTGTCTTGATGTAACAAATTTTCCTTCTTTACCAAAAAACGGAGAATCGTTAATAGTAAATAACATACTCATCGTTGGCTCATCAATAGAAATAGCAGCCATCGCTTCCGGATGTTCGATATCAGCTAATGTATCGCCAATTTCAAAACCTTCAATACCTACAATTGCGCAAATTTCACCAGCATGCACTTCTTCTACTTTTATTTTTGCCATACCTTCAAAAAGCATTAAATCTTTGATACGAGATTTTACGATTGCACCGTCTCTTTTTATTAAAGCAACAGGCATATTTGATTTCAATGTACCACGAAATAAACGACCAACAGCAATACGACCAACAAAAGAAGAATAATCTAATGATGTGATCTGCATTTGCGCAGGACCTTCCGCAATTTTTGGTGCAGGTATATGTTCGATGATGCAATCCAATAAATCAACCACATTGGTAGTTGGTTTTTTGTAATCAACACTCATCCAACCGTTCTTAGCAGAACCATAGATAGTTGGAAAATCTAATTGCTCTTCTGTTGCATCTAACTGGAACATCAAATCAAATACTTTTTCATGTACTTCATCCGGTGTGCAATTTTCTTTATCCACTTTATTAATAACAACAATTGGTTTTAAACCTAATTGTAATGCTTTTTGTAATACAAAACGAGTTTGTGGCATTGGTCCTTCAAAAGCATCTACCAGCAATAAAACGCCGTCAGACATTTTTAATACGCGTTCTACTTCACCACCAAAATCCGCGTGACCAGGTGTATCAATAATGTTAATTTTGTAATCTTTATATTTTACAGCCGCATTTTTTGCTGTAATGGTAATTCCACGCTCACGCTCCAATTCATTATTATCCATAATTAAAACGCCGGTATTCTCGTGTTCAGAGAAAGTTTTGCATTCCCAAAGGATTTTATCTACTAAAGTTGTTTTTCCGTGATCGACGTGCGCGATAATTGCGATATTTCTGATTTTTTGCATAAAAGGTTGTTTTTATGGAGATTACCTCCAAATTTGGGTGCAAAGGTACGGATAAAAAAGCCAAAACGATGATAAGAAATGATTAAAGAATATACTGCAATTAGTAAAATACACTTCATAACGTCATTATAAATAATGGTTTGTGATTGCTGATGAGAATGAAATGGTATATTTGAAATCAAAATAAAATATGAAGTTTATATACCTTTTATTGTTGAGCAGTATTGCCTTTTTTTCTTGTCAGAGAGAAAATAATGAAAATATTCCTACGAATCCGGATCATTCTGACAGCAGCCACTTTTACGTAATTTTAGATCAGGATGGAATGCATAAAGAGATCGTAGATACATCAAGACTATACGATCATGAAAATCCACGTGTTTTTGAGACAATTATTGACGATAACTGGTCGATTATAAACACACATGCAGAATTTGTATATCCAATTGTCAATTCAGATACAAACGGTGTATTTCCTTTAGAGATAATAAAATCAATGAATAACGGACTACAGGTTGCGCCTCCAAGTGTGAGCGATATTCGGGCATTGGTTGGCAGAAAAGTATTTGATTATATTAATATTGGAACAAACAAAGATGTATATATGTATTTTTACGATTCCTATAAAATGCCTTTGTTGCAGCCAGGCGATTCTGACTTTGTATATAATTCTTTTTTTGAAGATAATGATGTGAACCATTACATAGAGATCACCAAAGCAGATTCTATAAATACATTGGATAATGGTGATATCGTGATGACAATAGAAGGAAATTTTAATGTCAGAGTTGGTCAATATGTTGCTCGTTTCAATCCGATAACGTTTACTGTTGAGGTCGATCAGCAAGCACGTTCTATCATATATTATCGTAACGGTCGTTTTCGATTACCTTTAATTGTCCGTTAATTTTATTTTTACGGCAAACTTCTCTAAGTTTATACTGTTATTCCAACTATGTCAGCCAAATCATTACCACCTATTTCACAAGAGGAAATCACGCACATAAATGTATATGGCGCGAAAGAACACAACCTCAAAAATATTGATGTTCATATTCCGAGAAACCAATTTGTGGTTATCACAGGCTTAAGTGGCAGCGGAAAATCTTCTTTGGCTTTTGATACTATCTATGCAGAAGGTCAGCGTCGTTACATGGAAAGTTTCGGTTCTTACGCGCGACAATTTCTCGGCAGCATGGAACGTCCAAACGTAGAAAAAATTTCGGGTTTGTCGCCTGTTATTTCCATCGAACAAAAAACTACAAATCGCAATCCAAGATCAACAGTTGGAACAACTACAGAAATCTATGATTTCCTGCGTTTATTGTATGCAAGAATCGGCGAAGCTTATTCTTATAACACAGGCGAAAAAATGGTGCGCTTTTCTGAAGACCAAATCATCGATGATATTCTTAAAAAATTTCAGGATAAAAAGATTTCTATTTTAGCACCTTTGGTACGTGGTCGAAAAGGTCATTATCGCGAGCTTTTTGAAGATGTAAGAAAGCAAGGTTATCTGCGTGTGCGTGTAGATGGCGACACGATGGAAATTCAACCGAAGATGCAGGTCGATCGTTATAAGATCCATGATATTGAAGTAGTGATTGATAGAATTAAAGTAGATAAGAAAGATATACAACGTTTGCGAGAATCTATCGCAAAAGGCTTGAAAGAAGGCAAAGGTTTGTTGTTTATAGAAAATTTGGAAAACGGAAAAGTAGCCACTTACAGTAAAACGTTGATGTGTACAACAACCGGAATTTCTTACGAAGAACCATCACCAAATACTTTTTCATTCAATTCGCCTTATGGTGCTTGTCCGTATTGTAAAGGACTTGGCGTAGTGAAAGAACCAGATCTATTGAAGATAATTCCAGACAAATCTAAAAATATTATTGATGGTGCCATCGTGCCTTTAGGTGAATATAAAGACAATTATACTTTCAAAATCATCAAGCAAATTTTAGCTGCTTTTAAAGAAAGCATCAATCAGCCGATTGAGAAACTATCTAAAGAAGTGATGGATTTTATTTTGTTTGGAAGCGAAGAAAAAGTAGATGTGAATTTAGATTTCGATAAGAAAAATAAATCGTATGCTATACTTTTTGATGGCGTTGTAAATCAAATAAAAAAATCTTTAGAAGATGCGTCTTCTGATGCGTTACAACATTGGGCAAACAATTATGTAAGCGATATTGATTGTCCTGTTTGCGATGGCGCACGATTAAAAAAAGAATCTTTATGGTTTAAATTAGATAATAAAAATATCAGCGAAATTGCACGTTTTGATTTGAATGAACTGGAAACATGGACAAAATATTTAGATAAGAAATTGACTAAAAATCAGAACATAATTGCCAAAGATATTTTAAAAGAATTGCAGGATAGAATTGGCTTTTTGCTGAATGTCGGCTTAAATTATTTATCACTCAACAGACCAACCGGTTCTTTGTCAGGTGGCGAATCACAGCGTATTCGTTTGGCTACGCAGATAGGTTCTGAGCTGCAAGGCATCACGTATGTTTTAGATGAGCCAAGTATCGGTTTGCATCAGCGCGATAACCATAGATTGATTCAGGCTTTGCGAAACTTGGCAGATATTGGCAACACGGTTTTAGTGGTAGAACATGATAAAGACATCATGCTGGCGTCTGATTATATTATAGACATGGGTCCGAAAGCTGGCGTGCATGGTGGCGACATTGTGGCACAAGGAACACCAAAAGAATTTTTAAAATTGAACACCACAACATCTAAATATTTAGCCAATAAAATTTCTATAGAAGTTCCTAAGAAAAGAAGAAAAGGCAATGGCAATTTCTTAAAGCTAAAAGGTGCAAGTGGTCATAATTTAAAAAACGTAAATCTCGAGATTCCATTAGGTACTTTCACTTGCATAAGTGGTGTTTCCGGTTCCGGAAAATCTACTTTAATAAACGATACTTTGTATCCAATTTTAAACCAGCATATCTATCGTTCGCCTTACAATCCGATGGCTTATAAAAGTATTGAAGGATTAGAATTTGTAGATAAAGTAATTGAAATTGACCAATCGCCAATTGGCAGAACACCACGAAGCAATCCTGCAACTTATGTAAAAATGTTTGATGCAATAAGAAATCTTTATGCAAATATTCCTGAAGCAAAAATTCGTGGTTATAAAGTCGGCAGATTTTCTTTTAATGTAATTGGTGGTCGCTGCGAAGAATGTCAAGGTGGTGGAATGAAATTAATAGAAATGAATTTTTTACCTGATGTGTATGTAGAATGTCCGAAATGCTTAGGCAAACGCTACAACCGCGAAACGCTCGACATTAAATACAAAGGAAAATCTATTTACGATGTGTTGGATATGTCGATAGAAAATGCAGTTACTTTTTTCGAACATATTCCATCTATTTACGGCAAAGTAAAAACATTGAATGATGTTGGACTTGGTTACGTGCGTTTAGGACAAGCTGCTACGACACTCAGTGGAGGCGAAGCACAACGTGTAAAGTTATCTGAAGAATTAAGCAAGCGCGACACAGGAAAAACCATTTATATTTTAGACGAACCAACTACAGGTTTGCATTTCGAAGATATACGTGTGTTGTTAGATGTGTTGCAAAGATTGGTTGACAAAGGTAACACTGTTGTTGTGATAGAACATAATTTAGATGTGATAAAAGTTGCAGATTATGTTGTCGATCTCGGTCCTGAAGGCGGTCGTGGTGGTGGTGAAATTGTTGCAACAGGCACACCTGAAGAAGTAGCGAAAAACAAGAAAAGTATTACAGGTTTGTTTCTGAAAGAAGAGTTGAAATGATTGGTTGATTTGATGATGAAAACCAACATCTGTCAAGATGCATTTGTTTTAGCAGCTATAAAGTATTGAAGTGATATTTCTACATCTTCACAAACTTCTGCACTGCAAAAGACGTTTCTGTTTCTATCGTTAATAAATAGGATGCTTTACTAAGCTGTTCTATCGAAATTTCTAAAAGAAATTTATTGCTGAGGTCCTTATTCACATACACTTCATTACCTTTTATATCCATGATTCGTATGCGTTGAATTCTTTCATCAATATATTTTGTGTTTAGTTGGATCTGCAACCTATCACTCGCAGGATTTGGAAAGATCGTCACCAGATCATTCATCACTTTCAAATCATTTGCAGCCGTAGCAATGCTATTGTTTTTTATGGTATGACAAGCCACCGTTACATTGTCTTCATCTACAATACAAAGCTGTACAGAATCATTTCCAAATACATCGATCTTTCCAAAAGCATTTAAAGTATCGTTGTTGCCAATACCCATTCCACCTTTATTCCAAAGCCATTTCTTCAGATCAAAACCAATTTGTGACAACACGTTATTGAAAATGTAATACAGTTCTTCATTCTGCGCAACACTCAAACCACTTGCATTCATTTCGGGCAAGCCTGCATTTGCGCCGTCATCAATGCCGCTTCCGTGCGTATCACCGCTGATGACCATTACATTTTTGATATTATTGTTCCTGATGTAATTTAGGATCTTAGTGCGTTCATAAGCATACGCACCAAAGTAATCAGAAAAGCTATACGACATTCTAAAACCAGTACCGGCTTGTCCGCCAATGTCAAATTGCAAGCCTTGCAGCAACAAAGGCAACTCTACTAATGGTTGTATATTTTTATTGAAAGGAACACCGGAAACAATAAATTTCCATGTTGCCGTTGAGTTGCGCAAGGCGTTTAAAAACCAGTCTAACTGTGGTTGGTTCAGCATCGTGTTTCTTAGATTATTGCCGTCAAATGTCCAAAGATTAAGAGTGGAATTATATTTCAGATTATTCCAGCCACCTGTATTGCAGCTGCGCACATCGATCATAAAAAATTCGCAATTACCAACTTTAAAAGAATGGTAATAACCATCCGTATCATTTACAACCTGATAGCCAGGAAAAAACTTTTGGTAACCTTGCAAACAATTGGTACGCATTTCCTGTGTTCTCGGAATTAAATCAAAATAGTTGATCAACTTTCCATTTTCGAAACGAACCTGAGCCGCACCGCCTTTAAAATATTTAGAGTTGCCCCAAGTATCGTCATCATCAGGCATGTAAGCGATAGGAACTTTCTTAAGCATTTCATCACAGATTGGTTCGGAGTTTCTTCTGCGCCACGCCAGCTCTATCGAACCCCAATCTTCCGGATAATTAATTCCATAAAATCTTGGAATCTGATATGATGGATAAGTGAAATCGCCTGTATGAATAAAGAGATCCGGCTTGTAGGTTGGCATCACATCAAACACTTTCATGTTAGGCGTTTCCTGGCAGGAACCTGTAACAAAAACTAAATGTTCCGAACTGCCAACAGCCGGAAAAGTTTTAAAATGACCTTTTGAATTCTGTACAGATCCATTAATGCGATACCTGAAATAATAATCTGTAGAAAGAGAAAGCGAAGAAAGGTTGATGATCTTAGTATTATCTAATGTTGCATCGGTTGAAGAGTTAACAGATTCAAAAGTAGAGAATAAAGAATCAGTGCTGTATTCTAACGCAAAATCAGCAGCAATATTTGTTCTTATATAAATGCGCGCGCTATTTTCCGTTACACCACCGATCATAGGTCCGTGTGTGATATTTTGTGCAAATAGGTTAGATACTAAAAGAAGCAAAGGTATCAGTATCTTTATTTTCATAGTAGGCATAATTAAAATTACAAAAAGCAAATAATTATTTATAATAAAAAATCATTCTACATAAAATATTCACTAAAAGGTAGTTGTGTTGTTCATTATGTCTTTTTGCCAATTCTATACCTAAGATAACTTTTCCAAATTTTCATTCTAATTATCTTATGCTAATGTTTTTTAGTAAAGGTTGCTGTTAAATTTAATCAACTAAAAAATACAACATGACAGCAGTTGCAGAAAAACCGAAAGCAAAATTAAAAGTTAGAAATGTTCATTTTAATTTCGATAAAGTAGATAAACACTGGATTCTCGGAAGCTCTATTGCTACGCATTTTGTAAACAGCATGCATGTTGTTTTTCCTGAAGGCGAAAAGTTTTTCGTTAGAAGCGTAAGACGTTTTTCAAAAGATGTGAAAGATGAAGAATTGAAGAAAGAGATCGTAAGTTTTTGCGGACAAGAAGGCATTCATGCGCGCGAACATCAACGATTTTGGGAAGTGATGGAAGAGCAAAATCTGAAACCTGATTGGTTTGCAAACTTTTTAAAGAATACTGCTTTCTCAGGAAAATATAGCTATGAAAATGTAAGCAAAAATCTCTTGAATAAAATAAAACCAAATCTTGGCGATAAGTTTGCATTGTCAGTAACTACTGCATTAGAACATTATACAGCGATTATGGCAAACGCTTTATTTCACGAGCCTATTGCTACCAATGATAATATTGCACCGCAAATGTTGGAGCTGTTGCATTGGCATGCGTCAGAAGAAATAGAACACAAGGCTGTTTGTTTTGATGTGTTGAGAGAAGTAGACGACAGCTATTGGTTGCGTGTTTCCGGAATGGGTATGGCAACCGTTCTGCTTTGGAGTTATTTAGGTATCGGTCAAATTTATTTCATATCACAAGACAAAGATAAAAGCATTATAAAAATGCCGATAGAAACTTTTATGTTGTTCAAAGCAGTTGTGTTTGGTGAGATCGGCAAAGGTTTAGCTAAACATTTGTTAGATTATTTCAGAAGAGATTTTCATCCGAATGATATTAACGACAGGTATTTGATTGAGAAATTCTTTAAGGATAAAACATACGCTTAGCATTGCTTTTCTTTCTAAGAAAATGTATTTTTAACTTATGAAAAATATACTATTCTTACTCGTTTCTATTGTGTTGGTTTCCTGTGGAAAGTTGCCCGGAAATGGAAGCGGAAATCACGATAACAATAATGCTATAAAAGCAAAAGTGATTCGCATTACCTGTGCTTCTACCACCATACAAATTTTAGATGCTGCTCATTATAATTTAGGCGAAACATGGACAATAGAAGGCACTTCCAATACTTACGACCATGCTGCTGTTGTTGCTAATAAATGCGAACTGCCTGATAATTTAAAAGAAGGCGATGAATTTAATTTCAGGATCATTAATGAAGCTGATGCACGAAAAGATTGTATTGCTTGCATGATGTATGACTATCCACCAAGTAAAAGCATTTATTTAAAAGTAATCAACTAAAACTATTTTTATTTTCTAAGCTCTTTTAATTCCTGTAGCATGATAATGATCTTATCCAGTTTTTCTGTTTCTATAAGGCTTAGATGTTCTTGTAGTTCTTCAATTTCCTGCTTAGCTTCTAAGTTCGTATCATAATCATCTTTTGCCTGCGCACGATCTCTGTCGCTTTGGCGGTTTTGTGCCATCATAATAATTGGTGCTGCATAAGCTGCTTGTGTAGAGAATAATAGATTAAGCAAAATAAATGGATAGGCGTCCCAATGTTTTACAAATCCAACAATATTCAAACCCATCCAAAAAATTACAATAATTGTTTGAATGATAATAAAACGCCATGAACCCATACCTGTTGCAACCGAATCTGCTAAACGTTGTCCGAATGTAGAGGTTTCTACGTGTTCATCAAGCCATGTTTTTTGTTGATTTGCCATAATAATTATGTTTAGTAATTTTAAAATTACAAATTCTGTATTTGGCAAAGAGAAATAGTTCTTAAGTGTTGTTAATAGAATGATTAAATCTTTCCTCGCAAACCTAATTCTATCAGTTCCATTTTTTGAGGTTTTCCATTATCTATTTCGAAACGAATAATAGTACGCATTTTATGAAAGCCATGAATGCCTGCCGCACCAGGATTGATATGCAGGAAATTGTATTTCGGATCTTTCATTACTTTCACAATATGCGAATGACCACAAATCAAAACATCAGGTTTTTCTTGTTGGATAATAGCATTTACTCTTGGATTATACTTGCCAACCGCACCGGCAATATGTGTTATGAAAATCTTACAACCTTCAATATCTAAGATTTGATTTTCCGGAAATTCTGCACGTAATTCGTAGTTGTCAATGTTTCCATAAACAGCATACAAAGGTTTAAATGCTTTGAGTTTGTCTGTAACATCTTGTGTGCCAATATCGCCTGCATGCCAGATTTGATCTACGTTTTTAAAGTAGTCGAAAACCTGTTCGTCTAAATAACTATGTGTATCTGATATGATGCCGATCTTGGTCATTAATTTTTAATCAATCTTGAATAAAAGAAAATTGCAATAGCGCAAAAAGCAATAACGACCAGCCATAAAATATTGAAGCCGAAATACTGAGCAATTACTGCACCTGAGAAAGAGCCTGCACTTTGAGCAACAGCCCAAGTCATCGTCCAAATGCCTGCGTATTGTCCGCGATTTGTATCGTCTGCTCTGTTCATCCAAAAAGAAACTAAAACAGAGAAAGAAAAAATTTCACTGAGTGTAATAAAGGTGATGCTGATGAAAGCAACGAAGAAATTTACTTTAAATAGGATAAGAATTATGTAAGCAATAATAAGTAAAGAAACGCCAAATATTATGGATTTTCGCTTGCTCCAATTCTTCTCTAAATAAAACACTAAGGACATTTCTATGAGAACAATTAAAATGCCATTCCACATCATTAAGAAACCTATGAGCCTTTCTGAAAGGTGTACTTCGTTTTTAAAATAAGTTGTTAGATTTGATAACATCTGAAAAAAACTCATGATGTATAACAAGGACGTGAGTGTAAAAAAGATAAAGATTTTGTCTTTATAAACGGATACTTTTTTTACTGCGGTTTCGATTTTGGTGATGGTTTCATCAACTAAAACTGGTGGTAACAAAAAGTAAATCAATAAAGCTGCGAGAATATTTGTAATACCATCTACCCAAAATAAATATTGATAGGAATAGCTTGCTAAGAAACCACCTAACGCGCCACCAATTGCCCAGCCTAAATTAAAAGCTAAGCGCATTAAAGAGAAAGAACGCATACGATTTTCCGGTGTGCTGTACTTTGCCATAGCTGCAGAGTTTGCAGGTCTGAATGCTTCATTTATCAATCCTAAAATAAAGACGCAAATAGAAATTGAATAATAAGTGTGAAGTTTTCCGAGTATAATAAAGATGCAGCCACCAAGTATTAGTGTTGCTAATTGTACTTTATAAAAACCAATTTTGTCTGTTAATTTTCCACCTAATAAGCTTCCAAAGATTGCGCCGATTCCGAAAATTGCAAGTACGCTACCTGCTTGTGTGAGCGTGCAACCGATTTGTGTTGTAAGGTAAATCATTAAGAATGCGCCAACCATAGTGCCACATCTGTTTACCAGATTTACGAATGCTAACAGCCAAATTTCTTTGGATAAACCTTTGTAGGTATTAATATAATATGTGGCTGCTCTTTTTACCATGCTTGTTCAAAAGTAAATAATAGCTGGTAAAAAATGAGATTCATTTATTTTATTACTTCATCAATAAACCTGATGACAGCTGAAATTTCTTTTGGCTGAAACCATGTATAATCTTTGTTTTTATTAAAAAACGTAAGCTGACGTTTTGCATATTGGCGCGTGTGTAATTTTATCAGATCAGTTGCTTCTGTTAAATTTGTTTTTCCATCTATAAGGTCAAATAATTCTTTGTAGCCAACAGTTTGTAATGCATTGTGATTTCGGAAATCATACACAGATCTTGCTTCTTCTAAAAAGCCTTCGCGCATCATGGTATCAACTCTTGAATTGATGTTGAAATGAAGTTGTTCTTTAGATAAATTCAAACCAATTTTTATTGGAATAAAATTTCTTTTTACTTGATTTTTTTGTTTGAAAGAAGAATATTTTTGTTGCGTTCCGATGCAAACCTCTAAAGCACGAATCACACGTTGTGTGTTATGTATATCAATAGTATTGTAAGTTTCTTCGTCTAATATTTTTAATTTTTGTTGCAAAGGTTCGATGCCAAAATGTTGAAAACTTTGATTCAGATCTTGTCGGATTTTTTCATCAATTGCAGGCATTACATCAAATCCATTTAAAACTGCATTGATGTAAAAACCTGTACCACCACAAAGGATCTGAATATTGTTGTGTTTGAATTTTTCATCTAATAATTGAATGACTTCGCGTTCATATTCGCCTGCAGAAAAATATTCATGAATGCTTTTGTTAGCAATAAAATGATGTTTTACTTCATTCAATTCATCAATGCTTGGTCTTGCTACACCGATATTTAATTCCTTAAAAATTTGTCTCGAATCGGCAGAAACAATTTCTGTATTAAAATATTTTGCTAACCGAATAGCAGTAGAAGTTTTGCCAACAGCAGTTGGTCCGGCGATAATGATAAGATAGTTTACTTGTTGAGACAACTTGATTTGCAATTGATGATTGTAAAAATAAGCAGAAGTTATGATTTATAAGATTTCCTTTTTTGAATGAAATGACATTATATAAAAAACGCTCGAACAATTTGTTCGAGCGTTTCTGTTTATTGAAACATAACTTGTTATTTCATGATCAAGTTGAATTCAACTCTACGGTTTTGAGCTCTTCCTGCTGCTGTTTTGTTTGTAGCAATAGGTTTAGATAATCCAAATCCTTGAGATGTCATTCTTGAAGCATCTACACCTTGTTTTACTAAGTAATCCAATGCTGCCTGCGCTCTTCCTTGAGACAATTTTAAGTTTAATTCTTCTTTACCAACGTTGTCTGTATGACCATCAATACTTACGTTGTAGTAATCATATTCTTTTAATATTTTAGCTACTTCGTTTAATATTGGGAACGATACAGGTTTGATAACTGCTTTGCCTGTTTCGAATTGTAAGCTGCGTGCTTTCATCAACACTTTCTTCACTTTTTCTTCTAATACAGGGCAGCCTTTGTTGCTTGCAGGACCTTTTACTTTAGGACAAGCGTCATCTTTATCTAAAACGCCATCACCATCTGTATCTGCATAAGGACAACCTTGGTTTTCTTTAGGACCTTTAACTGTAACACATTTGTCTTCGTTGTCGTAAACACCATCACCATCTGTATCTGGGCAACCGGCATGTGCTTTATCACCAGCTAAATCAGGACAAGCGTCTTCACTGTCTTGAACGCCATCACCATCTCTGTCAGGGCAACCTGCAAATTCTTTCAAGCCTTTAACATCAGGACATTTGTCGTCTTTATCAGGAACACCATCAGCATCACGATCCGGACAACCTTTGAATTCTGCTAAACCAGCTTGTTCAGGGCAATCATCTTCCATGTCGATAATACCATCGCCATCTTTATCAGGGCAACCTTGTAATTCTTTTTTACCAGGTGTGTCAGGACATTTGTCTTCAGTATCTAAAACGCCATCACCATCACGGTCAGGGCAGCCTTGAGATTCGCAAGTTCCTTTCTGTGCAGGACATAAATCTTTTTTGTTAGATACACCGTCTTTATCTTTGTCTTTAGCCGTTCTGTTTGGTATAGAAACCTTTAAACCTAATTGGATATTGATATCTCTTGCATTTCCTTTTTTCATTTTAATTAAATTAGAAAAAATGTCTTGAGATGCAACATATAAAGGACCCGCTCTAAAGCCTAAACCCCATTGTGCGTTTGCTAATTCATCAACTGCAATTGGCATATAAACACCAGCCCATTTGTAATCGTAACGTGGTGTTACAGCTACAGTAGTTAAATGATGAACATTAAGACCTTTTTTAGGTAATGGATTGATTTGAGCAGCTACATTAACACCAAAACCTTTGATGATATTGATATCTGCCCAAACATTAATAGTTGTTGGCAACCACATTTTGAATGTTGAAGATTGAGCTACGTTTGTAGAGTCACCACCTTGCGCCCAATTATAGTGTAGTGTATTTTCATTAAAATTATCACCTGTTCTGTAGTCGTTCAATCTATAGTTGTATGTAGAATCAGATTTTGTGAATTTAATACGACCAATATTAGTTACTGAGAACCCAACTTGTACAAAATGTTTGTCTCTGTCATTATAGTATAGATCTTTGCAATCCATATTATATTTGTACTTGTCTTTATCTTTTCTGAATTCGTAAACTACAGCTATATCAGCAGCAGCAGACCATTTAGAAATGTTGTTTGACAATACATCTGATGTCCAGAAATCTGTTTCGTTATACTCATCTGTTGAGCCTTCTCTTTTAGAAGGTAAAAAATAATTGATGTTCTTTGTAGTACCTGCATTTACTGTTGTGTTAGTAATATGAATAGTATCTAAATTGTCAAATGTATAATTAAAATTATCTGAATAAGCGTAAGCAGCAGCAATACCTTTAATTACTTTTAATGTTGCACCAACTTTTAAAAAGTGTTTTTCTTTGTCTAAAACCACTCTTGAATAAGTTATACCTAAATCAGCCCAAGCCATTCCTTTAAAACCCATATTGTCTAAAGAATGAGGTTTATTTGTAAAGTCGCCGATTTTGTTGAATGCATCAGAACCCCAACCGTAACGGATGTTACGTGCCAGATCTTCACCTAAATTATCAACGTTGGTTACACTATTGATGTGTCCTGTAACAGCAATCGCTTGATTGTTACTTTTGTTTTTTCCAAAACCTACTAAGAACGATAGTGGAAATTGTGTAGTGGTACTTGCATAGCCAAATTTAGCCTTACCGTTTAAATGTTCGCTCAAGTTAGCATCGCTGTCCCAATTGTTAGATATGTCTTTCAGCTTTCCCTTTAATCCTAAATAACTATTACTTACAGTCATATCTGTAGTAAATAAGTTAATATCTACTAAATAACGACTATCTGCAATTGCAGGATTGTAATTTACGTTTGTTACACCACCAAAATTGCTGGCTCTAATGCCCAAGAATTGTGCATTTGCACTCATTATACAGACCAGTGCTGTAAGAAGTAGTGCGATCTTTTTGTTCATGTTGTTCATCTCTTTGTTTTCTAATTATTAATTTGTGTTATGTTTTTAAAGATTGCAAAAATAGCAGAAGCGTTGCTTTAGTCTGTTTGATATATGTTACGGCTTCATTAATTTATGCGGTTTCACTCTAATCATCCTTAACATTAAATAACCATTTAATGTTCTAAAATTTTAATTTATTTTAAAATATAGCGATTAATAGGTAGACAGATTTAATATTTTTCTTATCTTTGAGTTCCTTCGTAAGCATATTCAGGTCATTCTAGTACATAGTATGTTTTACAAAATATTAGCACAATTTTTTTAATTTAAGGAGTACAAGCCATTACATACGTTAAATGTGATTGTTTACTCATAATAAATAAAGTACATATGAATTATAATACAGACAGAAATGACATTGAGATGCGTGAATACGGTCGTCATTTGCAAAAAATGGTTGATTATGCCATCACCATAAGTGATAGAAATAAACGCCAAAAAGTAGCAGAAAATATTGTGCATTTAATGTCTACTTTAAATCCGCAACTGCGCACTACCGCTGATTATAAGCATAAATTATGGGACCATCTTTTTATCGTTTCAAAATTCCAATTGGATGTTGATTCGCCTTATCCGATTCCAACAGAAGAAACAGCAAGGATAAAACCAGCAAATTTACCATATCCACAACAGAAAATTAAGCTTAAACATTATGGCAGAAATGTTGAATCCTTAGTAATAAAGGCGATCAACATGGAAGATGAAGATAAAAAAGCAGCATTCACGGAAATTATCGGAAACTTCATGAAGATGGCTTACAAAAACTGGAGCAATGAAGAAGTAAGTAATGAATTGATTAAAGAAGATATGAAGTCGATTTCCGGTGGTGAGTTAGCTATCAGCGCAGAAATGAACATCGAAAATATGTCGCGCAACCAGCAGCCACAGCGAAGATTTTCTCAAAACAACAACAATAGAAATAACAACAATAGAAATAATAACAACCGCAACAATAATAACCGACCAAACAACAATAATAATCGCAACAATAATAACCGACCGAACAACAATAATAATAACCGACCAAATAACAATAACAACAATAACCGCTTCAAATAAATTCAAATGAGTACTACAGCAGATGCTTTTGAAGTAAGAGGCGGCAAGCCTTTAAGCGGCACGATTATTCCGCAAGGTGCAAAAAATGAGGCGTTGCAGATCTTATCGGCAGTTTTATTGTCTGATGAAGACATTACCATTTCCAATATTCCTGATATTTTAGACGTAAATGTGCTGATAGAATTATTGGCAGAAATGGGTGTGAAAGTCACGAAGCAAAGTACAGACACATATACTTTCAATTCAAAAGATGTTGATCCTGATATTCTTTTAACTGAAAAATTTAAAAAACGTGCAGGTCATTTGCGTGGTTCTGTTATGATCTTAGGACCATTATTAGCACGTTTTAAAAGAGCATATTTGCCAACGCCAGGTGGCGATAAGATTGGCAGAAGACGTTTAGATACACACTTTTTAGGTTTTGTGGAGTTAGGTGCAACCTATCATTTCGATAAGGAAAAATCTTTTTATTCTTTAACAGCAGAAAAATTAATTGGCAAATACATTTTGCTCGAAGAACCTTCTGTAACAGGCACTGCAAACATAGTAATGGCGGCAGTTTTAGCTGAAGGCGAAACCACAATTTTTAACGCAGCATGCGAACCCTATTTGCAACAATTATGCGCAATGCTAAACAGAATGGGCGCAAAAATTACAGGCTGCGGTTCGAATTTATTAAGAATTGAAGGCGTAAGAAAACTCGGTGGCACAGAACATCGTTTACTACCTGATATGATCGAAATAGGCAGTTTTATTGGACTTGCCGCAATGACGAAGTCAAATATTACAATCAAAGACTGCCGTATTGATATGCTTGGTGTCATTCCAACGTACTTTCAAAAATTAGGAATTAAGCTGGAATTTAAAGGCGATGATATTATCGTTCATGGACAAGAACGTTACGAAATGCAAACGTTTATTGATGGTTCTATTTTGACCATTTCGGACGGACCTTGGCCTTTATTTACACCAGATCTATTAAGCATTGTTTTGGTAACGGCAACGCAAGCAGATGGCAGCGTTTTGATTCACCAAAAGATGTTTGAGTCGCGTTTGTTCTTTGTAGATAAGCTGATAGATATGGGCGCGAAGATCATTTTATGTGATCCGCATCGTGCAACCGTAATTGGTATCAACAGAGAATATAATTTGCGTGGTATCAATATGAGTTCACCAGATATTCGTGCAGGTGTTTCTTTGCTTATTGCAGCACTTTCTGCAGAAGGAAAAAGCATTATTTCCAATATTCATCAAATAGATCGAGGTTATCAATATATCGACAAACGTTTGCAGGACTTAGGTGCTGATATTAAAAGATTATAGCAGATTAGTTGTGTCAATAAATACGAGAATCTTAGAATATACTTTGCGCCTTTGTTTCTTAGCGGACTTCGCGTGAAATTAATTTCATTTCTTGGAATGGATTACTCGTTTTCATCTTGTTTTCGTGATAAAGATTTTAACTTCTGCGTATATTCTTTTGCAGTTTCATACTCTTTTCTTTGCATAAAAATTTCAGCTAAATGTTGATACGGCTTAGTGTATTCTGGATTAATTTCAATTGATTTTTTATACATTAAAATAGCAGAATCATCGTTGCTGTAAAACCTGTAGAAATTTCCCAAACGATTAAATACTAATTCATCATTTGAGTTTAACTGAATGCTTTTTTTGTAAAAATATTCGACACTATCTTTCTTTGTTTTTCTGTTAAAATAAATAGTAGCAATATTACTGTAAGTCTTGTATTTGCTGCTGTCCAAAGCAATTGCTTTATAATTTAGTTCTAAAGCTTTTGTTGTGAAATGATTCTTTTTATATAGTGCAGCTTCATCTAAAATCGCAGAAATGTATTCTTCATTTAAAGCCAAAGTCTTCTCTAAATAATACCATTGTTTTTTATCATTTTTTTGCTTTGCATAAATACCTGATTTTGTATAAAAAGGAATAGCAGATGTTGGATATAATTTAATTGTTTTGTTGATAATAAAATGTGCTTTTTTATACATTTTCAATTCAGCTAAAACATCAGCTTTATTATTCAGACAATACAATGAACTATCTTCTTTTATGCCAATATCATAATAAAATAAACTTGAATCAGATTGTTTCAATTCATTATAAGATGAACCAATAAAAGAACAAGCATCCGATTTTTTGAAAATACTATTTATATTTTTTGTCATGTCAAGAGCTTGTTTGCAATCGCAAATAGCTTGCCTGTAATCCTTTAAATTGAAGTGTGCATCACATCTGTTATAAAAAGCTAAACTGTAATTACTGTCCAATTCAATTGCTTTTGTAAAACAAGAAACTGCTTCCTTATATCTTTTTAATTCAGCTAAACAATTTCCTTTTAGTTCGTATAATTTCTCTCTTCTTTCTGAAGATGAAATTGCAACATCAAGCATTTTAAAAGCACTGTCAAATTGTTTGAGTTTTATGAATAAGACACCAAGATCATAATAAGTATTTTGATTGAAAGGATCTAAAGAAATTGAAGTATAGAAATCAGCTTTTGCTTTATCAATATGATCTAATTTAAAATGATACCAACCACGTAAATCTAAATCCTTCGCACTATCTTTTACAGAAATGTAAGGTTTCAGTAATTTCTCTTCAATTTTCTCTAATTTATATTGATATAACTGAGTTTGTGAAGATTGAGCCGAAGCAAAATTAATGATGAATATGGTTGTTAAAAAAAGTATTATTTGCTTTGTCAAGCTGCTGATTTTGGACAAAAATACATGATTTTGTAACCCAAAGAATTTAATTTATAAAGAATTAAAAAAAATACTTTTTATTAACCTGAAATGTGGATAAACAACGACCTTTTTATCCTGTTTTCAGACTGCTTTTTTGTATCTTTGTCTATTAAATTTTCATGTGAAAAAGAGTAGCTGTTTTTCAATAAATAAAATAAAAAATCTCACTACTCATGTCTCACAACTTAATACTAAATTATGAGCGAAGAAGTTTTAGAAGAAGTTAAAAAGAATGCAACTTATGGTGCAGAAAACATTACCGTTTTAAAAGGTTTAGAAGCAGTTCGTATGCGACCTGCCATGTATATCGGCGACATCAATACACGCGGATTACATCACCTGGTTTACGAAGTAGTTGATAACTCTATCGATGAAGCATTAGCAGGTCATTGTAAAAATATTTTCGTTACCATTCATGAAGATAATTCCATTTCTGTTTTAGACGATGGTCGTGGAATTCCTGTAGATATGATCGAAGAAGAAGGTCGTTCTGCTTTAGAAGTTGTTTTAACCGTTCTACACGCAGGTGGTAAATTCGATAAAGATTCTTACAAAGTATCAGGTGGTTTGCATGGTGTTGGTGTATCGTGTGTAAATGCACTATCAACTCAATTAATTGCAACGGTTTATCGCGATGGAAAAGAATATCAACAAGAGTTTGGTATTGGTATTCCAAAATATTCTGTAAAAGAAATTGGACCTGCAAATATTCGTGGTACAAAGATTCATTTCAAACCGGATGCAAGTATTTTCACCACAACAGAATACAACTACGACACCTTAGCAGCTCGTATGCGCGAATTAGGTTACTTAAATCGTGGCATCAGCATAACAATTACTGATGATAGGAACAGAGACGAAAATGGCGTTGCTTTTTCAGAGCAATTTTTGTCAGAAGGTGGTTTGCGTGAGTTTGTTCAGTTCTTAGATAAAACGCGTCAGCCTTTAATTCCTGAAGTAATTTATATGGAAGGCTCAAAAGACAATGTGGTGGTTGAAGTTGCTTTCCAGTACAACGATTCTTACAACGAAAATATTCACTCTTACGTAAATAATATCAATACCATTGAAGGCGGAACGCACGTTGTTGGTTTCCGTAGAGCATTAACAAGAGTTTTTAAAGGTTGGGCAACTAAAAATGATTTGTTCAAAAATTTGAAAACAGAAATTAGTGGCGAAGATTTCAGAGAAGGAATCACTTGTTTGGTTTCTGTAAAAGTGCCTGAACCATCTTTTGAAGGACAAACAAAAACGAAATTAGGAAACTCTGAAGTAGATGCAATTGTAGCCGGTGTTGTTGGCGAACATTTAGAATATTTCCTGGAAGAACATCCAAAAGAAGCGAAGATCATTGTAAATAAAGTAATACTTGCTGCAACAGCACGTATGGCTGCAAAAAAAGCACGCGAATTAGTGCAACGTAAAAGTATTTTAGGTGGTTCCGGTTTGCCTGGAAAATTATCTGATTGTGCAAGTAAAGATCCATTTGAATCAGAGTTGTTCTTAGTCGAAGGTGACTCAGCAGGTGGAACCGCTAAACAAGGCAGAAACCGCGAGTTTCAGGCAATCTTACCATTAAAAGGAAAAATCCTGAACGTGGAAAAAGCAATGGAACACAAGATCTATGAAAATGATGAGATCAAGAATATTTTTACGGCGCTTGGCGTTTTTAAAGGTGTTGAAGGTGATGAGAAAGCTTTAAACCTTACAAAATTACGTTATCACAAAATAGTCATCATGTGTGATGCTGACGTAGATGGTAGCCACATTACTACTTTAATTCTGACATTCTTTTTCCGTCATATGAAAGAGATGATCGAAAATGGATACATTTATATTGCTATGCCACCTTTATATTTGGTGAAAAAAGGCAATAAAGAAAAATATGCATGGAATGATGAAACGCGTATTGCAGCTGTAAAAGAAATTGCCGGTGATGGAAAAGAAGACAGTGTGCATATTCAACGTTATAAAGGTTTAGGTGAAATGAATGCTGAGCAATTATGGTCAACAACATTAAATCCTGCGACACGTACACTAAAACGCGTAACGATAGAAAATGCAGCAGAAGCAGATCATGTTTTCTCTATGTTAATGGGCGACGAAGTTCCACCAAGAAGAGAATTTATTGAAGCGCATGCAAAATATGCGAAGATCGATGTATAAGACATTGTCATTCTGAGCAGAGCGAAGAATCTAAAAAATCCATTCATTATGAATGGATTTTTTTATTAAACACGACTAATAAATATTCATTACTCTTTCACTACTTTTCCAGCGCCAACCAATTCACCGTCTTTTTCAATTCTAAATAAGTAAAGATTATTCGGCAAATCTTTCGCAAATAATTCTACTTTGTCTTTTCAGGACAATAATATAAAGAGTAATAAAAGAAACAAATCCTTGCTCCGAAAAAATATGGTTAACAGAACTTCTGTTAAAATAATAAGTAGTTGTTTTTTAAACATTACATAAGCACAGTAATATCAATCACAGAGTGTTTTTTATTTATGTTGGTAGTAAATACAGTTTTGAGCATAGACTTGCATTGGTGCTGGGAATTTATCATATAGCTTTTATTTTTAATGCGTAATGATAAGATTCTCTTGCAGTAAAACCAAAATCAATGAGTAAACGGTCGTTTTTTAAGGATGAACGGTAATTTTTTTCAGGCGTATCATTCCATTGTTTTAAGCTATGAGTTTACTTGCGATTTTCTAAACCGAAAAGTTTATAACATAGCAATCCTATAATATTCTAAAAGCATTTGTATAACGGTTATAGTTTCTGTATCATCCATCTTTGCATCATTACTAATTTTAAAAATCAATAAAATGAAAAAGATGAAAATTACAATCGCAGCACTTGTAGTTATTGCATTAATAGGCACAGCAGAACCGGTGCTGGCACAACAACAGGAAACAGATCGCAGCTCAACAACTACAACAAGTGTGGAAGACAGAGACGATGATAATGACCATGATTGCATGGGAAAATACGGACTTATTGGATTGGTAGGTTTAGTAGGATTGTTAGGTTTAAGAAAGAAAAACCACGTGCATACAAACGTTGATTATAGAAAACCGAACATGTAATTTTTATTACAGTTACGGAAAAACGGGCATTACGGAAGTTTGTCCGTTTTTTTTATTTAAAGAATTTTAAAATCACCACAAATAGTAATGATGGAAATTATACAAAATTCCTTTAATAATAGTATAATGCAATCTATTGCATTTGTTACCAATTTTGATGTATCACTCACTTCAAAAACAAAGCGATGAGAATAATTAAGATTACACTGATTGGCATTCTTATATTTTTTATGATGGTTGCCGTAAAGCCAATATTCAACCAACAAAGTTCGGTGATTACCACTAATATTATTACACATACCAACTATAGCCGTCAAAGCGAAACCGGAAAATATGCTTTATTAGGAATAATAGGTTTGCTTGGTGTAATTGTTATAAGTAATAAAAAGAAATCAGGAAAAAAGATTTAGGTATAATAGTTTTATAGAATTATAAGAAAGGCGGTCATAATCCAAATTTTGACTGCCTTTTTTGTTCTCAACTCAAAATCGTACCTTACACATCATAAATTGTACAGTATATTATGTGTGGAATTGCAGGTGCTTATAGTTTTAAAGAAAAAATTGTTCAGGAAAAATGGCTGCAAAATGCTGCCACTTGCCTCAATAAGCGCGGACCAGACCACCAAAATTTTGTTACCATTGGTAAAACATCTTTAGTACACGCACGTCTTAGTATTATCGATACTTCAGAAAGTGCCAACCATCCAATTTATGACATCACAGAACGATACGCCATTATTTTCAACGGCGAAATCTTCAATTACCAAACTATAAGAGAAGAATTGCTGCAAAAAGGCGTGGAGTTCAAAACACAATCAGATACCGAAGTCCTGTTATATGCTTATATACATTTTGGTAAAGATTTTTTACATAAACTAAATGGCTTTTTCGCATTCGCCATTCACGATAAACAGGAAGAAACAGTGTTTATCGCCTGCGACCGATTCGGCATCAAACCTTTGTATTATTATAAAGATGAAGATTATTTCTTCTTCGGCTCAGAGCTTAAATCTATCTTGGCTTTTCCTATCCAAAAAGAAATCGACTGGAGCGCGGTTTGTTTGTATTTCCAGTTAAATTATATTCCAGGACCAACCTCTATTTTTAAAAATGTTTTTAAACTTGAGCCAGGTCATCAAATCTTAATTCAGAAATCAGAAATCTTAATTGAGAAATGGTACACTATTCCATACAATGCCTTAGATGCTGAGCAAAACCAAATGTCTTACACAGACCAAAAGAAAAAGCTGGTAGAATTGATGGATGATTCTGTTCGTCTGCGTTTAATTTCTGATGTACCATTGGGTTCATTCTTAAGTGGAGGCATCGATTCTTCGGTCGTAACAGCAATGGCATCTCGACATACCAAAAACCTGAATACTTTTTCCATTGGTTTTGAAGGCAATGATTTCTTTGATGAAACACCATACGCAAATTTGGTGGCAAAACATTTCAATACCAATCACACTGTTTTCAAGCTTAAAAATGAAGACCTGTATGAAAGCTTACACGAATTGTTGGATTATACAGATGAACCTTTCGCAGATTCATCAGCTTTGCTCGTAAATATCTTATCAAAGTTTACACGCAAGCATGTAACGGTTGCCTTAAGCGGTGATGCAGGCGATGAATTATTTGCAGGCTACAACAAACATTACGGCGAATGGCAAATGCGAAACGGTGGTTGGAAAACCGAAATTATATCTTCATTAAAACCGGTTTGGAGTGCATTACCAAAATCCAGAAGTGGCGGAATTGGCAATAAAATAAGGCAATTAGAACGTTTTGCTTTAGGAATGGAATTGTCGCCTGCAGAAAGATGGTGGCGTTGGTGTTGTTTTAATGATCTGGAAAATGTGAATGAATTGCTACAAGGAAAAGCAGATTCTAATATGGAAAAAATTATTGCCGCACGACAAAAATTTTCTTCTGTAGTAGATTTTAATGGCACGCTGAATGATTGTTTATTGGCTGATGTTGGTATGGTGCTGCCTTACGATATGTTGGTGAAAGTAGACAGAATGAGTATGCGAAATTCATTAGAAGTACGTGTGCCGTTTTTAGATTATCGCATTGTTGAATTTGCATTTTCGATTCCTGTTTCTTCTAAGATAAATGGAAACATCAAAAAGAAGATAGTACAAGATGCATTCAGAGATGTGCTGCCAAATGAATTGTACAATCGACCGAAAAAAGGCTTTGAAGTACCTTTGCTGCAATGGTTTAGAACTGACCTGAAAGATAAAATTCTGAACGATTGGCTAAGTGACGATTACATAAAAGAACAAGGCGTTTTTGATTTGCAAACAATACAAAACCTGAAATTGCAATTGTTTTCAAATAATCCTGGTGATGTGCACGCACAAGTTTGGGCGCTGATCGTGTTCCAGAATTTTTGGAGAAAATACATGAGTTAGTTTTTTTAGTATTCAGTAAATAGTATTCAGTATGCATTTTTATTTAAATAGCCTTAGGTAAACAAAAATTCTATCTTTACCATCAATGACAAAAAAACTCAACATAGGCGTTGTTGCAAACACAGCTTTTAATCTTTACAATTTCCGATTAGAATTAATAAAGGCATTAATGGCAGAAGGTCATCATGTAGTTGCCATTGCGCCAAAAGATAATTATGTTGATCTGCTGAAAGAAAATAACATCGAATTTATCGAAATAAAAAACTTAGCACGCAAAGGCACCAATCCATACAATGATATGAAATTGGTGAATGAATTCAGGAAAGTCTATAAACAACACAAATTAGATGTTGTGCTGCAATACACCATAAAGCCTAATATTTACGGAACTTTCGCTGCGAAATTATCCAACATAAAAACGATCTGTACCGTTACAGGCTTAGGTTATACTTTTTTAAATGAAAGCTTAGCAAGTAAAGTAGCGCATCGCTTGTACCGTTTAGCATTTTCTTACGCAGACAAAGTATTGTTTCAAAATACTGATGATGTAGAAACCTTTGTCACTAATAAATTAGTAGATAGAAATAAAACACTAATTGTACCAGGTTCTGGAATTGACACGGAAAGATTTTCACCGGATTTTTGTATAGAGAAAAAAGAAGAAGAACGTCATTGCGAACAAAGTGGAGCAATCTCTACAAATAATGAAGATGGCTTCGTGCCACACCATCACATTGTAAAATTTTTAATGATTGGCAGGCTTTTAAAAGATAAAGGCGTGTACGAATATGTAGAAGCTGCAAAAAAGATCTTAGCAAAAAACAAAAACGTAGAATTTCATTTATTAGGTGAAATTGATAATCAGAATCCATCGGCCATAAAAACAAAAGAACTGGAAGATTGGATGATTGAAGGTGCTATTATCTATCACGAACACACCAAAGATACGCGTCCATTTATTTGCAAAGCAGACTGTGTGGTGTTGCCATCATATCGCGAAGGCATGCCACGTGTTATTTTGGAAGGCATGGCAATGGCAAAACCATGCATTACAACTGATGCGCCTGGCTGTAAAGATTCTGTGATCGATGGTGAAAGTGGATTTATCTGTAAAACAGCTGATGCATCATCATTGCAGGAAAAAATGGAATACTTTCTTTCACTTCCTGAAACATATAAAAAACAAGTTAGTATAAGTGCAAGAAAAAGAGCAGAATACATATTTTCAAAAAATAATATTAATTCTATCTACCTTGAATTGCTAAGAAAACTTGGTTAAAATTTAACCTTTTTTAAAGAATTGTTGTTAACTTAGTGGTGACTAAGATATGCATAGCAACTATTTATTACTGGCTTCGGCAATTTTAACTTCTTTTGTTCTTACATACATGTTTATTCCATCTATTATTAAGGTGGCAATTATTAAGCATCTGTACGATACACCAGACGAAAGAAAATCGCATTATGATGTTATTCCAACATTAGGTGGTGTTGGTATATTCGGTGGTTTCATTATTGGATTTTGCTTATTCGCACGTTTTGATATAAAATCAAATGAAATAAAATACGTAATTGCCGCTTTAAGCTTTATGTTTATGCTTGGCGCAAAAGACGATATTGTTGAACTGGTACCCAATAAAAAATTCATCGGGCAGATATTCGCAGCTTCTATAGTCGTTATTTTAGGTGATATCAGGCTCACCAGCTTATATGGCTTGTTTGGTATTTCTGCTATTGGTGATTATACAAGTTATATATTATCAATCATTACCATTATCTTTATTATAAATGCATTTAACCTGGTAGATGGTATTAACCTGTTAGCAGGCAGTGTTGGTGTCATTGCTACTTCAACATTCGGCACCTGGTTTATTTTTCATGCATTCTTTGATTATGCAATTCTTGCGGCAGCCATGAGCGGTGCTTTATTTGCTTTCTTAAAATACAATTATTCGCCTGCAAAAATATTTATGGGCGATTCAGGAAGCCTGTCGGTCGGTTTGCTGGTTGCTGTTTTAGCTATACAATTTATAGAAAGAAATGAAATGGTATTGGCTTCTGTAAATGCCATTAATAATGAACCAATATTGATAACAACAGCACCTGCAATGGCAGTAGCAGTTCTGATCATTCCTTTATACGATACATTGCGTGTTTTTACTATGCGGCTGATCAATAAAAAATCACCTTTTATCGCTGATAGAAATCATATACATCATAAATTATTAGATACAGGCTATTCTCATGTAAAAGCAACAATAATATTGGTAATTGTAAATATCCTGTTTATTGTAGCTTCTTATTTTCTGCAATTTTTGGGAAATATGTATTTAATGATCTTACAATTAGCAACTGCAACACTATTGACTTTCGTACTTTTTTCCGTTAAGTCAAAAAAAAAAATAACGCATAAAAAAGACAAAGCAAATGTTCAGCTTTCTTTAGAAAATGCACATTAATTCTAATATTTCAAGCTTATTTCCTGAGTTCTAAGTATGGCGCAAAGTTCGCTTACCATCATTGCCGTTGCGCCCCAAAGTGTTTTTCCGTCCAAGTCATAATAAGGTGCCATTAAGGTAAATCCGAGCGCATTCTTTATAGGCTTTTCTTTTATAATATCTGGTGTCATAAGCTTGTATAATGGTATTTCCAAAATAGAAGCAACCTCATTCTTTTCCAGTATTAAAGAAGGTATCTTATCCATAACTCCTACAAACGGATACACCATAAAATTGCTGGCAAATACAAACACTTCCGTCAATGGTCCTGCAACTGATATAAGATTAGGTTCGATGCCGACTTCTTCTTTTGTTTCACGCAACGCAGCATCTAAAATTGAAGCATCACTATGTTCAATTTGTCCGCCTGGAAATGCTATCTGTCCGCTGTGCACACCATCATAAACAGGTCGTTCGATAAATAAAATATGCGGAATATTATTTACCGGATAAATTAACGCCATCACAGCACCGGTGCGCGGTTTTATAATAGAAGGAATATCCAGATCCTTATTGATTTTTAAATATGGTTTAAGCAGCTCATGCGCAGGTTTTCCTGGCAATGGTTTGCTGAATGCTTGGTGCAACTCAGATGTAAATCTCTCAAACATTTTAGTAATTATGCAGAACAAAATACAAAGTTATCACCTAATCATCTAAAAATATTTTGAGTGAAAAAAAAGTGAAGTTTATGAAATAATATTCACAAAATATTCATAAATTTGGTAGAACGTTTACACTTTAAAGTTTTCTCTTCATGAAAAAATTATTTACACTATTTGCAGCAGCAATATTTCTGTTTGGCTGTACTAAAAATACAACTGACGGTGGCTCAGAAACAGCAGAACCACTATCACGAATTGCATTTGGTTCATGTTGCGCACAATATCTTGGCGATAAAAAAATATTTGACAGAATTTTAGAGTTGAATCCGCAATTATATATTGCAGGTGGCGATAATATCTATGGCGACTTTTTTGCTTTGGCACCGGGAACCAAAGAATATATCGACGGAGCATACAGGCAATTAGGCGCAAATGGCTCTTTCAGAAATTTAAGAAATGCTGTACCCATTTTACCTATTTGGGACGATCATGATACTGGTGAGAATGATGGTGTTGTAAACAATCCGGTAAAAGGTATTGCTAAGGAATCGTTTTTTAAATTTTGGAATATTCCGGCAGATGCACCAAGACATAACCGTACTGATGGTGGCATCTATGATGTTCAATATTATGGTGACGATGCTCATAAAGTGCAAGTTATTTTATTAGACTTACGTTGGAATCACTCACCATATAAAACAGCAGGCGCAGGCGCAGCTTTAAGTGGTTACGATACTGTAATGGATCCAAACTCTACTATGTTGGGCGCAACACAATGGGAATGGCTGGAAACAGAATTGAGAAAACCGGCAAAAGTGAGAATTATTATGTCAAGCTTGCAATTTAATTCATTGTATGGTGGTGGTGAAAATTGGGCACTTTTACCATTAGAAAAACAACGAATGTATGACCTTATAAAAACTACGCAGGCAAATGGTGTATTCTTCCTGAGTGGCGATGTACATTTTTCTGAGCTTACAAAAACACAACCTGTCGGTATGTATCCAATTTATGATGTAACATCAAGTGGTATCACACACCATGAAGACAAGGTTACAACATTAAATAATTCGATACGTGTTGGAAATGGCTATCAATATGTAAACTTCGGTTTTATTGATATTAATTGGAATGTAACACCAGTTTCTATCAAATTGCAGGTGTTTGGTAACACGATTGGCAGTGGTGCAAATGGCACTCTAACAACCACAGATGCTAAGATTTCACAAACAGTTACATTAGACGAATTGAAATTTTAATCAATTAATAATCATATAAAAATTAAAAGAGACATTTTATTGTGTCTCTTTTTTTATTTTTGAAGTATGGATATCTTTCAGCAAACAGAAGAACTTTTAAAAGAAGCAAACGAAACAAATATTGCCAATGCAGATGAATTGGAAAAATTTCGTATCCGCTTTTTAGGTAGTAAAAATGTATTGAAAGATGTTTTTGGCGAGATCAAAAATGTTCCAAACGAACGTAAGAAAGAATTTGGACAATTAGTAAATAGCGTAAAGCAAGCTGCTGAAGAAAAATTTAACTTATTACAGGAGAAATTTCAAAATACTATTACAGATACTTCTGAAGCTATAGATTTGACCTTGCCTGGTGATGTAACTACTATTGGCGCAAGACATCCAATTCAATTAGTAAAAAATCAGATCGTAGATATTTTTAAACGACTTGGTTTTGCAGTACAAGAAGACAGAGAAATTGAAGATGACTGGCATAACTTTACTGCGTTAAACATGCCTGAAGATCATCCTGCGCGTGATATGCAAGACACGTTTTTCGTAAACATAAATCCTGATGTAGTTTTGCGCACACATACTTCATCTGTTCAGGTGCGCACAATGGAAAACCAAAAACCACCGATTCGTATCTTGTCGCCAGGTCGTGTGTTTAGAAACGAAACCATTTCTGCACGTTCACACTGCTTTTTTCACCAGGTGGAAGGTTTGTACATTGATGAAAATGTTTCGTTTGCAGATCTTTTACAAACACTCGATTTCTTTGTAAAAGAATTATTTGGCAAAGACACAAAAATAAAATTACGACCATCTTATTTTCCATTTACAGAACCAAGTGCAGAAGTAGACGTGACTTGTTTTATTTGTGGAGGCAAAGGCTGCAACGTTTGTAAATACAGCGGTTGGGTCGAGATTTTAGGTTGTGGAATGGTAGATCCGAAAGTATTGGAAAACTGTAATATAGACACTAAAAAATATTCAGGATTTGCCTTTGGAATGGGTGTTGAACGTATCACCATGCTGAAATATCAGATCAAAGATATTCGCTTATTATCTGAAAATGACACCAGATTTTTAGAGCAGTTTAAAGCTGCGATGTAGTTAACCTGTTTAAAGCAAAGTTATTATGTACATTTAAACCATAATAGTTTGAAAAACAGATATCGCATATACAAAATTCTTTACCTACCATTATTGCTGGTTTGTTTCAATTCATGTTATTCTCCAAAGAGTGATGTTGAAGAAGATAAATATCCGCAAATTCCTGAATTTCCAAAGTTCGAGAACAATTCCATTGCTTTACAAAAAGTAACATCTATCAACACAGATAATGAAAATTCTTTTTATTATCTTATTAGTGATAACACATTTTATATTTACACTATCGGCAAACAGGATATAAATGATGATTATAATTCTGTACGAAAACTCTTAGTTGTAAAAGATGGCATCTTAACGGCATCTAATGCATGGAAAGATAATTTGCATATTCATACATTTATTGATTCAAAACATAATATTTATGCAGGGAAATGGCGGTTTTATGCACCTGATTATACTAAAAAAGATTCAATTCCTTGTTTAAGATTAGATGATATCGCTCAAAAGTATCAGGATTCGTTTCATGTTGGTGAATCAGAAAGAGATTCTCTGCTTTGGAAAAAAATCTATCAGGAACAAACGGATTTTCAGAAAAAGACCTTTGCATCTATCCGGGAAATGCATCAGATTTCTTCCTATTTCTCTGAAAAAGATGAGTTTGAATTAAACAATTCCAATGTTTATCATATTTGCAACCTGTATTCTGGCTTACCATTTTATATTGATGATGATTTGTTTGACAATGTTGCACTAAAAGTAAATGCAAACTATCAGGTTGATTCAAGTTATCTCAAAAAGATAATATCGAAACTTAAGTTTATTGCAAATAATCAGAAGTTTAAAGATGAAATAGATTCTTCTTTTAAAGATTTTACCTTTCTAAAAAAGACCAATGAGATTGTTGTTGGAAATGTTTGGTTTAGTTCAGGCAATCATTTTGTTGCTTCCTTCGGTTACCACCCGATTTACATGTACTATTATGATGTGAACTATAAAAATAAAAAGACAAGAACTAAAGTCAACCATTTACATCAATCTGTTTCTGATCCGATAAAAGCGGGCAATGGAATTTATTTTCTTACATGGAATTACGACAGCAAAAAGATGTTTATCTATTACCTGAATAATAGCAATTAATAATTCTTATAAACTAAAGCTTTCACCACAAGAACAAGTTCTGCTTGCATTCGGATTGTTGAAGTAAAATCCTTTGCCATCCAAGCCTTCAGAAAAATCTAATTCCGTTCCTAATAAATATAAAATGCTTTTCGGGTCAACCACTAATTTGATGCCTTTGTCTTCAAATACTTCATCGTTTGATTGTGGTTCATTATCGAATTTCATGTTGTATGATAAACCGCTGCAACCACCACTGGTTACCGAAACACGCACAAAATGATTATCAGAAAGATTGTCATCTTTCCATATATTTAAAACTCGTGCTTTCGCTTTTTCTGAGATGAAAATCATGATAGTAATAAGTATTAAGTAATGAGTAATAAGAATAATGAATTATTACTTCATATTTATCAAACAAAATTAGGTAAAAATAAGTTCATTGATTATTATGAAATCATATCAAACTTGGTATAAGGTATCAATGCTTTCGGAATTTTGATGCCGTTTTCTGTTTGGTGATTCTCTAATAAACTCGCCACAATTCTTGGCAATGCCAATGCGCTTCCATTTAAAGTATGAGCCAAAGTCTTTTTATTATCAGCCATCGTGCCACGATTATCGTGGTACGATTTAATGCGCAATTTCAAACGGTTTGCCTGGAAAGTTTCAAAATTAGAAACAGAACTTACTTCTAACCAACGTTCCTGTGCTGCAGAATACACTTCAAAATCATACGTTAATGCAGATGTAAAAGACATATCACCACCACACAAACGCAAAATTCGGTATGGTAATTCTAATGCTTGCAACAGACCTTCTACATGCTTCAGCATTTCTTCCAAGGCAGCATAAGAATTTTCAGGTTTTTCAATGCGTACAATTTCTACCTTATCAAATTGGTGCAAACGATTTAAACCACGAACATCTTTGCCATAACTGCCGGCTTCACGGCGAAAACAGGGCGTGTAACCTGTGTTTTTTATCGGTAGAGTTCTTTCATCCAAAATTTCATCTCTGTAAATATTAGTAATCGGAACTTCTGCAGTTGGAATCAAATATAAATTATCTGTTGCATCATGATACATTTGTCCATCTTTATCTGGCAGATTACCTGTTGCAAAAGCAGAATCTTCATTTACCATATGTGGCACCTGTACTTCGTTGTAACCTGCTTCAACAGCCTTGTCCAAGAAAAATGCAATTAAAGCGCGTTGCAAAGTTGCGCCTTTTCCGGTATAAACAGGAAAACCTGCGCCTGTGATTTTATTGCCTAATTCAAAATCTATTAAACTATATTTCTTAGCCAAATCCCAATGCGGTAAGGCTTTTTCATGCAGTTTTGGAAATTGGGTAACAGAAAAAACAACTTCATTTTCTTCTGGCGTTTTTCCTTTTGGAACGATCTGATTTGGAAAATTTGGAAGTGTTACTAATTTATCGAAGATTTGAGATTCTAAACCTGATACTTTAGACTCTAAAGTATCAGCGTCTTCTTTTATAGAACTAATTTTATTTTTTAAGGTTTCAGCTTCCTCTTTTTTTCCATCTTTCATCAAAGTTCCTATCTCTTTAGAAATTGTATTTCTTTGTGATAAGAATTCATCTAATTGAGTTTTTATAGTTTTGCGTTCATCATCTAATGCAATAATTTCATCTACAAAATGTAAATCTTTAAAGTTTTTATGTGCCAAACGTTCTTTTGCAAATGCAGTATCTTTTCGTAATTGTTCTAAAGTAAGCATAATAATAAATTGAGTTGCAAAGATACATTTTACGATACAATTTCGAAAAAGGAAACCAATGTGATAATATTATTTTTCTTCTGATGAACTGTATGAAAGAAGTATTTTATGATAAAATGAAATATTGAAGCGAGTTCGGCATATAAATTCTTTTACAATAAACTATTTTTAACTTTAAAAACATAAAAAGAAAACTAATTTTGATGACTCAAAATATGAATCATACACGAAAAACAATTACAAACCATTTCCTTCTGATTTTTGCAGCAATATTTACTTTCATAAATATTGCAAATGGAAATGATTCTAAACAAACCATCAATAATAATGATGTGGTTGATAGCAAAACTGAATTATCTGATACGATGTCATCGGTATATTTTACACCGGATTTTACTGTAAAAAATGTGCTGAATGATTCTATTTTATTAAGCATAAAACAAATGTTATTGGATGGTTGCAAAATAAAACACTACAAAAAATATAAAATGGATAGTATAGAGTCTGTAAATAATACTAAACCGAAAAAAGATATATTAAATGTTGGCTGGTTTGATGAAGATTATAATAAAATCGAATCTGCTTTTCACTACGAAATGATTAGCATTTTTATACTTACAAAAGGCTATGTTATTGGCGATACAATTTCAGTAACCATTGATGCAGTAGGCGAAGAAGATTTAATTACTGATTGTAAAAACATAACATTTAAAACGGTTTTAGAACATAAAAATATTGCTGTATTTAAAGATATTTTTTATGTTGAAGGTGAAGATGAACAAGTAATCATCAATCCGATCTGGGAAAACAGGTGCGATTGTAAATAAAATTTACTTAAAGCGGAAGACAAAAGCATGTTTTAGGCAAAAAAATAAAAAAAAGAAGATTTTTTCAAAAAAAAACCGTTTATTTGTACATCAATCAATATTTCCACGCGTCTTATTGACCAACAAAAAGTCAATTATCCAAACATTCTTAATGTTCTCAATTCCAAACTAAATTAGTTTTTGCTATGTACGATGTTTCCATGCTGACAGAAATGTTATTACCTGAATTGAAAGAAATTGCAGAAAAATTATTGATACCTAAATCTAAGATTGCCAAATCAAAGAAGCCTGAATTAATAGAAATTATCCTCAAAAAACAAGACATGCAACAAGAAGAAACTACTAAAGAAGACATTGCAGCAGTAAACGTTGAAAGCAAAGAAGAAAATCAGCAAAAAGAAAAAAAAGAACGTGCGCGAATACCACGCAAAACAGTAGAAAAAGTAAGTGCCGTAAAAAAACCAAAAGAAAATCCTTTTTCTGATAGAAACGCCATGAACGAAACATTTGCAAACGAAGAAATGGTTTCTACAACGGAAACACCTGTTTATGAGCCTAAGAAAACAGAGGAAAAGATAGAAGACAACGAAGATAAACAAGAAGAAAAAAGAGCAGAAAGAAAATTTGAAGATAAAAAGGTTGAAAAAAAAGAAGAAAAACCTGAAAGAAGAGAAGACAAAGTACCGGTAAAAAAAGAAAGATCAGCAGATTTCCAGGAAAATCAAACTGCAAATGGAAATGAAGAACAGGAAAATAATTACCAGGTTCAGGAAGAAAAAAAACCTGCATTTAATATAGATTTAGACGGCGTAATTTCCGGCGAAGGCGTTTTAGAAATCATTCCGGAAGGCTACGGTTTCCTTCGCTCATCAGATTATAATTATTTATCATCGCCTGATGATGTGTACGTTTCACCATCGCAAATAAAATTAATAGGCTTAAAAACCGGTGACACTATTGTCGGTACAATTCGTCCGCCGAAAGAAGGAGAAAAATACTTTGCGTTATTGCGCGTAGAATCTATCAACGGCAAAACACCACAGGAAATCAGAGACAGAATTCCTTTCGATTATTTAACACCATTATTTCCGACAGAAAAATTAGATCTTTTTCAGGAATCAAATAATTATTCAACACGAATTGTTGACTTGTTTACACCAATTGGAAAAGGACAACGTGGTATGATCGTGGCGCAGCCGAAAACCGGTAAAACCATGTTGCTGAAAGATATTGCAAATTCCATCGCAAAAAACCATCCTGAAGTTTATTTGATCATTTTATTGATCGATGAGCGACCTGAAGAAGTAACAGATATGCAACGCAGCGTAAATGCCGAAGTGGTAGCATCAACTTTTGATGAACCTGCTGACAGGCACGTAAAAGTGGCAAGTATAGTGTTGCAAAAAGCAAAACGCCTGGTAGAATGCGGTCATGATGTAGTAATTTTATTGGATTCTATTACACGTTTGGCACGTGCTTACAATACAGTTGCACCATCTTCAGGAAAAGTACTTTCCGGTGGTGTGGAAGCAAACGCACTACACAAACCAAAACAATTCTTTGGTGCTGCCAGAAATATCGAAAATGGTGGTTCATTAACCATTATTGCAACGGCATTAACAGAAACAGGCTCTAAAATGGACGAAGTTATCTTTGAAGAATTCAAAGGAACCGGAAATATGGAATTACAATTAGAAAGAAAATTGTCAAATCGCCGTATTTTCCCTGCAATAGATGTGGTTTCGTCTTCTACACGTAGAGATGATTTATTGTTGGACAAAGATGCATTGCAGAAAATGTGGGTTCTACGTAACCATTTAGCAGATATGAATTCGGAAGAATCGATGAAATTCTTATTGCAGCAAATGAAAGGAACGCGCAGCAACGAAGAGTTTTTGATGACAATGAACCGATAACAATTAGATAATTAGCCAATTAGATAATTAGCTAATAAAAAATAGAGATTTTAACAACAAATTTGTATCTTTGCAGTCCGAATTTTAGAAAAATCATTCTATAATTCAACAATTCTATAATTCAATAACTAATTAGAGATGAAAAGAACGTTTCAACCATCAGTAAGAAAAAGAAAGAACAAACACGGTTTTCGTGAGCGTATGGCAACTAAAGGTGGTCGTGCAGTTTTGAACGCACGTAGAGCAAAAGGCAGAAAAAAATTATCTATTTCTGACGAAAGAAGAGGAAAATAATCACTGAAAAGATTACTCATATACGACTTAGCTTCTGCAAGGAAGAGCGCCTGAAAAGCAAAAAATTAATTGACGAACTTTTCAAGGATAAGTCCTATGTGCAAAATTCAATATTAAGAATATACTTTAAACAAGTAGAATTAAATTGCGCCTTTCAGGCGCAATTTGCATTTGCAGCACCTAAGAAATTGTTTCCGCACGCAGTTGACAGAAACCGCTTAAAAAGACTGATGCGCGAAAGTGTGCGATTGCAAAAACCTATATTTTATCAATCATTACAAGACAAAAATAAGCACATTGTTTTATTGCTTAGCTACCATTCTAAAGAAATTCATGATTTTAAAGAAGTAGATGAAGCGGTGACGAAGTTGTTGAAAAAAGTGATTAACGAACCACACTAATCTTCAAATTCACCAATCTATCTTTTAGCTGAACAACTGCAATATATTCACCAACAGCAAGGTCGTGAACATTAATTTGTTCTTGTAAAGAATCTGAGTTTGATTTCTTCACCAACTCACCAAGCATGCTGTAAATACTGATACTTTCAATGTTTTCCTTTGTTTCAATTGTAATGATATTATTTGCAGGATTTGGATAGATCTTCACTTCATTCTTTGTGAGAATATTTTTTACAGTAGATGTAACAACCTGAAATGGCTGTCCTTCACAATCGGTAGTTCTTGTTATATAATGACCATTTGCATTTTCATACCTGAAAGAATCCTGAGGTTGCAAGAAATAAAGATTATCGTTAAATACAGAATTGGTATTTGACACCGAAGGCTGTAAAAAATCAGCAACAACAAATCCAACATTATCTACCTGTGTAAGCATGTATGCTACATAACGCAACATCGAATCATTAGAAACATTAGCAAAATAAGAGCTTGAAAAAACCAAAGAATCAGGCGGTTCTGTTAAGTGTGTCCAATGCCATTGTGCCATGCAATACGCATTGCTGTAACCACAAACCGAAGTGCTGAAATTATGACCACCTCTGCAGTTTACCAGGAGTGTTGTTTTTACTTGCAGCTCTTTTTCTCTTATAGTGTTGATCATAGAACTTGGTCCTTCTGCAAAAAAATAACCTTTCGAAGTATCAGGTTCAGATAATTTTGTCAGGTTAAAATAAACCATATTGTCAGTTCTTCCATGCAGAAATAACAAAGCTAAGCCATTGTCATGCTCATCTAAAAAATTGCCCATTTTACTGTTGTATATCGACAAGGTATCATCTTTAGGCAAGCCGCTTCCAATTCCAAAAGCTCTCTTTATATTCTTAGTATAAACATCATTGTAAATGGATTTTGCAGTAAAATTTCCTTGTGCGTTAAAAATACTATCAGTAAAATTTTGTCCATCATCAGCGGTAGCAAGCGACAAAGAACAAAATGCACCAAAGCTATAACCACCTGAAAATAATTTGGTAGTATCTACATTCAGGAAATCGCTATTGTGTTTTACAAAAATATTTGCAGCCACAGCCGACTGGAATCCATTATAAAATGCATTTTTTGTGCTTAGTAAAATAGAATCTGCAATATTATTACTGTTGTTTCTGATTAAAGTAGCTTCACGACCACTCGGATTTTCATAATAAGCTACACAAAAACCACGCATAGCCAAATCCAAAGCTAAAAAATTATTTTGCTCGTGCCAAATACTTCTGTATTGAGCATCATTTCCATGTGTCAGTAAAATACAAGGTCGTGTGATCGTATCAGCAGGTCTTACAAAAAAAATAATTAAAGAATCTTTTGTGTAGGCAGTCTTTAATCCTGATAATCCATTCCATAAAAACAAACTGTCTTTAGGATTGCTGATGATTTGCTGCATCTCAAAACTATGCTTTAATACAGTAAGAAAATGTTTCTGCTCATTATTCCAGCCAAGCATTGGAATAAATGTCTGCGTATTTATATTTTTGTAATCGAAAAATGAGTTGTATTGAGAGATTTGTCCATAAGACAAATAAGAAGATACTAATAAACAAGAAATGATGATAATTTTTCTCACAGGTGTAAAATTGTACATATTTATAATAAAGAACAAAAACAAATAATATGCCTGATTGTAATTATGATGAAACTTTATTTTGCACTACATTGTTAATCATTACATTGTAATTCTTTTTGTATAAACATGACTTTAAGGCAAATATTAATTTTTCCGTTCATTGCACTTATAAAAGTGTATAAATACTCGCTTTCACCTTTATTAGGCGATAGTAAATGTCGTTATCAGCCATCGTGTTCCACTTATGCTATCGAGGCATTGCAAAAACACGGCTTATTTAAAGGTAGTTATTTAGCTGCAAAACGTATATTATCTTGCCATCCTTGGGGCGGTCATGGCTACGATCCGGTTCCATAACTTTCTTCATATTTTTTAACCATTAAACAAAACTATTTTTAGTAGTTTTAAAGTTTGTATAAAGATTAAATTGATAACATGAAAAAACTGCTTACTATTCTTTGTCTGTGTTTATTGATAAACGTACAGGCTGCTGATAAAGATCGTTATTTCGAGATCGCGAAAAATATGGAATTGTTTACGCAACTCTATAAAGAACTCAATACTTATTATGTGGATGATGTCGATCCGAATAAATTAATGACCGATGGTATCAATAAAATGTTGGATGGTCTGGATCCATTTACCAATTATATCACAGGTGCAGATTTGGATGAATATCAACTACAAACTACAGGCAAATACGGTGGCATCGGTGCGCGTATAGGAAAAATTGGTGATAACGTAGTAATTACAGATCCTTACCAAGGATATCCTGCGCAGAAAGCAGGCTTGCAGGCTGGCGATGCCATCTTGGAAATTGATGGTAAAGTAGCTACAAAATATAATTCTGATGATGTAAGCCAGTTACTGAAAGGCGAACCCGGAACGAAAATTACTGTTAAGGTTAGAAAGGCAATTTCTAATGAAGAAAAGACTATAACATTTAACAGAGAAGAAATTAAAATAGAGAATGTTCCTTATTTTGGAATGGTAAATGATAAAGTTGGTTACATCAAACTAACTATGTTTACAGACAATGCGGCACAGGAAGTACAAGACGCTTTAAAAGAATTAAAAAAGAATACCAATTTGAAAGGTGTGATCTTAGACTTACGCGGCAATGGCGGTGGCTTGCTGAATGAAGCGATAAATATCTGTAATACATTCGTTGATAAAGGAGTCAACATTGTAAACACAAAAGGAAAAATTCAGGAAGCAAATATGCAGTACGCAACCACAGGAAAAGCTGTAGATACAGATATTCCATTGGCTGTACTTACAGATGGCGGTTCTGCCTCAGCATCAGAAATCGTTTCAGGCTCTATGCAGGATTTGGACAGAGGTGTTATCATCGGTCAAAATACTTATGGCAAAGGATTGGTGCAAATTACAAAGCCAATTGCTTACAAATCAAAATTAAAAGTTACCATTTCTAAATATTATATTCCAAGCGGAAGATGTATTCAGCGTATAGATTACTCGCATCGCAGCAATGATGGTATAGCAAGTGCTTTGCCTGACTCTTTAAGACAAGACTTTAAAACTAAAGCAGGAAGAATAGTAAAAGACGGTGCAGGAATTGAGCCTGATATAAAAACCGAAGAAGAAAGAATAGCACCAATTTCTATCGCACTATATACAAATAATCACATCTTTCAGTTTGCCAATCAATATAAATATGGTCACGCACAATTACGCAACGGCAATGATTTTGTATTGACAGATGATGAATACACACAGTTTACTGATTTTTTAAAAGGTAAAGAATACGATTACACAACACCAAGTGAAGTGAAATTAGCAGACTTAAAAAAATCAATTAAAGATGATAGCTTCTCACCGGAAATTCAAAAAGTAATAACTGATTTGGAAACACAGATCAAGCACGATAAATCAAAAGATTTATTAAAATATAAACCGGAAATTAAGCACCTGATCGAACAGGAAATTGCAAGTCGCTACAATTATGAAAAAGGAAGAATTGCAAACAGCCTGAAAGATGATAACGAAGTAAAAAAAGCCATCGAGATATTAAGCGACGATGCAAAATATAAATCAATGCTTACAGCAAAGAAATAAAATTTTGTTGCATAGTACTATCCTTAGAAAATAACTTGTGATTAGTAGATCTGAAAATTCAGTATACATTTTATGTGTTGAAACGGCAAATTCGATAACATCGGTAGCTGTTTCGCGTAATGGCGATTGCCTGCATTCAATAGAAGTATTAGAACCTAACAAAGCCGCAGACGTATTACACGTACTCATTGAGCAGTTATTGTCAGAAGCTCATTTATCATTTAAGGATCTAAATGCCATAGCAATAAGCGCAGGACCAGGCTCCTACACAGGCTTAAGAATTGCCGCTGCTGCAGCGAAAGGCTATTGTTTCTCATTAGATATTCCATTGATTGCAATACCAACATTACAGGCAATGGTAAATGGTGTACAAACAAGATACCATCAGACAAATTTTGATGAATTTATGCCAATGATTGATGCACGCAGAATGGAAGTCTTTACTTCTATCTATGCTAAAAATCAAACAGCTATACAGGTATTTCCGAGTTTGATTATTGATGAAGAATTTCAAAAATTATTCTTTCCTGATAAAAAATATTTACTGTTTGGAAACGGTGCATTTAAAGCAAAATTCAATACAATTGTAGATACAATAGTTGTTATGAAAGATTTTGTTCCAAGCTCAAAAGACCTTTGTTTACTGGCATTCTCAGCATACACTACTCAGAATTTTAATGACATAGCATACTTCGAACCCAGCTATACAAAAGCCTTCTACACAACAGCTGCTAAGTAAAATTTTATTTTCACATTAAAAAATAACATTTTATGTAAAGTGCATGCAACCAATTCTTATTAAAACTATTCTTAATGTTACCCAACTGTTTGTTTTGGTGTGAGAAAACGTAAAAAGTAACAAAATGTCATTAAACAGCAACAACATTATGACTAAAGAATTAAGAATTGACTACCAGCTAATTAGAAAATCTGTATTAGTTTTAAGAGCAGTAAACCACAAAGTGCGCCAGGAAATGATTCGCATGATTGATCGTGAAGGAAGAATGACGGTAACTGATTTACATTTAAAGCTACGGTTAGAACAATCAGTAACCTCTCAGCATTTAGCATTATTAAGACGTGCCGGTGCTGTTTTCACTTCACGCGATGGAAAATTTATATATTACTATGTCGATCATCAAAGAATGAAGGAAATCGCACGTTTATTAGTTGAATTGGTAGATAATTCATATTGATAAATTTCTTTATTTCCATTGAACTTTATGCTATTTAGACCGTTTTACATATAAATAACGTTAAATATTTAGATTTAAGTCAATTTATTTGGAGTTTTTTTTTAACTATCAAATAATTGTATATATTTGTAGCGAACTAAATTGTAAAAAAAAATTTATGGAAAATTTTGAATTCAACACCGAGAAAATTGAGAAAGCTGCGGAGCTTCTAAGAGCAGTAGCTCACCATCTTAGACTGAAGATCATTAAATTGATCCACGAAAAGAAAGAAGTGAATGTAAATGTAATTTACAACACACTTAAAATCGAGCAATCGATTACATCACAACATCTAAAAATACTTAGAGGTGTAGATGTAGTTCGTACACGTAGAGATGGTAAGAAAATTTATTATTCTTTAAACTACGACAGATTAGATGCTATGCACCGTGGTATTGATTTGTTCGAAGAATGGACTGCTGCTAAAAAAGCACCGGCTAAAAAGAAAAAATAATACACTTACTTTTTCCAAAACAAAAGAGAAAACTATTATTTGTCGTATTTTCGACAGATAATAGTTTTCTTATTTATGGAAGATCCAATAAAAGAATTTAACGATTACCGTTCTAAAATGAACGAAGTAATTTGGGAACAAAAAAACCTGACACTCAATCGGTTCTTTAATTTAGATATGCATGCTTATGCAGATGGAGCAATTGATGCAAAAACCAAAGAAATGCTTGGTTTAGTCGCATCTATGGTGTTGCGTTGCGATGATTGTATAAAATATCATCTTGGAAAATCTTACGAAGCCGGCGTTACAACAGAACAAGTCTATGAAGTGTTTGCCATTGCTAATTTAGTTGGTGGCAGCATCTGTATTCCACACACCAGAAGAGCAGCAGAATACTGGCAAGCTTTGCAAGATAATTAATGAGTTTAAGATTTTAATAGTTAAAGAATTAACTCATAAATTCACAAATTCACAACTCATAAATTAAAATGAAAAAACTTTATCTTTTCGACTCATACGCACTTATTTACAGAGCTTATTTTGCTTTCCAGAAAGCACCTTTAATTAATTCTAAAGGCTTCAATGTGTCAGCAATTACCGGATTTTTGAATACAATTTGGGAAATTAAAACAAAATATAATCCAACACATTACGCTATTGTCTTTGATGCGGCCGGTCAAACAGACAGGCAAGCTGAACACGATTTTTATAAAGCACAGCGCCAGGAAATGCCTGATGATATTGTGACTTCCATTCCGATCATTAAGGAAATTATCAAAGCGATGAACATGCCAATAGTTGAAATTATTGGTTATGAAGCAGATGATCTCATTGGTACTTTAGCCGTGAAAGCAGCAGCCGAAGATTTTGAATGTTATATCGTTTCACCAGATAAAGATCTCGGGCAAGTTGCTTCTGATAAGATCTTTATTCACAAGCCACCATTTATGGGCAAACCTGCTGAAATATTGGGTGTTGCTGAATTAAACAAAAAATGGGAAATCAAACATCCAAAAGAAATCATAGATATACTCGGACTTTGGGGCGATGCTGTCGATAATATTCCAGGTGTAAAAGGCATTGGCGAAAAAGGTGCAAAAATGTTGATTCGTCAATTCGGTTCTATCGAAAATATTTATGAAAATATACATGAAGTAAAAGGCGCGATAAAAGATAAGCTGATCGAACATAAGGAAATGGCGCTGATCTCTAAAAAGCTTGCCACTATTATTATAGATGCACCAATTGAATGGAATGAGCATGACTTTATTCTAAAAGATTTTGATAAAGAAAAACTAACGGAAATTTTTGCAGAACTCGAATTTAAAACGCTTGGTAAAAAAATTATTGGCGATGGTTATTCTGTAAATGACAGCTCAAAAACTATTACATCAAGCAAAGCGGCAACACCAAAAAATCCGTCACAAGTTTCTATGTTTGGTGATGAGGCTATTGAAGGAAATGAAATTATTGCACAGGAAATTATTGTTGCAGGAAAAAACATAAACAACACAGAACACCAGTATTTCCTGGTAGATTCACAGGAAAAGATAGATGAATTATTAATAAAATTAAATGCTGCTGATAAAATTTGTTTCGACACAGAAACGAATTCTGTTGATGCGAATAATTGTGAATTGGTTGGAATTTCTTTCAGCATACAATCACCTGAAGCTTATTATATTCCAATTCCTGCAGATCAAATTGAAGCTAAGAAATTAGTTCATCAATTTAAACCAATTTTCGAAAATGAAAACATTACCAAAATTGGACAAAATATTAAATTCGATCAGCTGGTTTTAAAATGGTATGATGTAGAAGTAAAAGGTGTTTTCTTCGATACCATGTTGGCGCATTATTTAATTGATGCTGACACGAAACACAATATGAATGTATTGGCAGAAAATTATTTAGGATATTCACCTGTTTCTATAGAAGAGTTGATTGGAAAAAAAGGACCGAAGCAAGGCACGATGCGTGATGTGCCGATTGATAAAGTAAAAGAATATGCAGCAGAAGATGCAGACATTACTTTGCAGTTGTATAACGTTTTTAAAAAAGATATAGACAATACACATTTGCATAGTTTATTTTATGATGTGGAGACTTCTTTAGTGCCTGTTCTTACTGACATGGAATACGAAGGTGTGAGATTAGATACTGATTTCTTAAAACAATACTCTAATGAGATTGCGCAAGATATTGTGTTGCTCAAAGATGAAATCTTAACGACTTGTGGTGCTCAATTCAACATTGATTCGCCAAAGCAATTAGGTGAAATTCTTTTTGAAAAAATGGGTATCAAGTATCCTGGAAAAAAAACGAAAACAGGTCAATATTCAACCGATGAAGAAACTTTGCAGAAGATCGTTCATGAGCATCCTATTGCAGAAAAGCTATTAGATTATCGTGAATTTACAAAACTAAAATCTACTTATGTTGATGCATTGCCCAATTTAATTAATCCCAAAACAAATCGTCTACATACAACATTCAACCAGGCAATTGCTGCAACAGGACGATTAAGTTCTGTAAATCCAAACTTGCAGAATATTCCGATCAGAACAGAACGCGGTAAAAAGATACGTAAAGCATTCATTCAAAAAGATGATGATCATATCATTCTTTCCGCAGATTATTCTCAGATAGAATTGCGTATTGTTGCTTCTGTAAGTGAAGATGAAAATATGATTGATGCATTCAGCAAAAATGTAGATATTCATTCGGCTACTGCAGCAAATGTATTTGGTGTTGCCTTAGAAAACGTAACCTCAGAAATGCGTCGTCAGGCAAAAATGGTAAACTTTGGAATTATTTACGGCATCTCAGCATTTGGTTTAGCACAGCGTTTAGGAATTCCAAGAACAGAAGCAGGAAATTTGATCGAACAGTATTTCCAAAAATTTTCAGGTATCAAAAGATATATGGACAACACCATTAATTTTGCACGCGAAAACGGTTACGTAGAAACGCTTTTACAAAGAAGAAGATATGTGCGTGATATAAATGCAGGCAATTGGACCGTTCGTGGTTTTGCTGAACGAAATGCCATTAATGCACCAATACAAGGCACAGCAGCTGATATGATAAAAGTGGCAATGATAAACATTCACAAGCAATTAAAATTACGAAATTTGCAAACCAAGATGATCTTACAAGTGCATGATGAGTTATTGTTCGATGTATATTTGCCTGAAAAAGAAGAAATTAAGAAAATCGTAACAGAGGAAATGCAAAATGCCTTACCTTTACGCGTGCCTGTTGAAGTTTCAACCGGCTTTGGAAACAATTGGTTAGAAGCTCATTAATATAACAATATGAAAAAATCCTTATTTATAATTTGCATGATTGCAGCAACCATTTCATTTGCAAAAAAATGGGATGCTGTTTACATAAATAAACTAATTGCTAATGGCGATATAGATAAAGTTATTCAACATTATCAGGATGGATATTATAGTGAAAACCGTAATCCGCAGGATGCTTTTAAAATTGCAGAACTCTATGTAAAAAAGAAGGATTACGCTTCAGCAATGAAATGGTACGATAAAGAATCACAATTGATCAATTCTTCCAAGGTCAATTTATTCAATTATGCAAACACCAATCGTTTGATGGGTGAATATCAGAAAGCATTAGACGGCTACCTGATGTATGCAGCAAATACAGGCGATGTAGCGAAAGTAATGGATCTTGCAAATCAGGTTGAAAAGATCTTAAAACTGTCTTCGCTGGCAGCAAATTATAAATTAGACAACTATACTTACAATACGGCTGATGATGAAATAAATGTTGCTTTACTAAGAACAAATGCTGTTTATAATACTGTAAAAAACACTAGCAATAAAGAAGACAAACAAGTATCAGACATCAACCAGGTTGTGCGTGAATTTCAAAATTTTGCCGAGCCTGTTAAAGCATACAGAAATAACATTCCGAAATTAGTTATCACCAGCTTGTCTTACTCAAAAGATGGCAACACAGTTGTGTTTGCTGCAAAAGATGAAAAAACTTCTTCTAAAAAAAATACAAAGAATAATGAGAAGATCTACATCGCAGATAACTTAGGCGGTAACTTCTTAAATGCAAAACCTTTGTCTTTCAATATTGATGGTTTCTCTTTTAAAAACCCATCTTTTAATAATGATGCAACAGCCATTTATTTTTCGTCAAACCATACAGGAACTTTAGGTGGTTTTGATATTTGGAAATCGACATACGAAAAAGGAAAATGGACAACACCTGTTAATTTAGGAAAATTAATAAACACAAAAAGTGATGAAACCAATCCATTTATTGTTCAGGACGAGAATGAAAATATACTTTATTTTTCATCAGACAGAGAAGGTGGTTTTGGCGGTTTTGATATTTACGCTGCAAAGAGAACCGGTAACATTTGGCAAGATGCAGAAATGCAGTCAGCACCAATAAACTCTGCAGGCGACGACATCAGTATTATATATGATAATGAAATAAAAACAGGTTATTTTTCTTCGAACAGAACAGGCGGAAAAGGTGGTTTTGATGTCTATAGATTTACACCATTTAGCTTAAGAATCATCATTAATACAACAGATTCTGTTTCGGGAAAGCCAGTAGATTATGCCTATGCGCAACTGAATGAAAATGGAACCAAAACTTTTGAAGGTGTAACTGATGAAAAAGGAAAAGCAACATTCCAGGTTGGCAAAGACAGAACTTTCAGAATTAATATTTCTAAAGATAATTACAAACCTGTTGTTGTAAATGCAAGCTCAGCAGGAAAAGCAAACGGCGATTCTGTAGTAGTAAATGTGCTGATGAAGCAAGATGAAAAATTTAGTGTGTTGAAAGGCGCCACCAACACTATCTCTATGGAAAATTACATCATCTTTACCGGTCATGTAATAGATGCAGCAACTAACAAACCGGCAGCAAATACAAAGATGCGCATGCTAAATTATGCAACACAAAAAGTACGCGAATTAGATTTGGATAAAGATGGAAAGTTTGAAATAAAATTATTGCTCAATAATAACTATAAAGTCATTTTTGAAAATTCATCTGCAAAGCTTACAGACGAACTGACTTCCTACGGTTTGGATAAAAACGACGTGAAAGTACGCGATTATATATTATCAGGTTCTAAGCTTAAGTTGAATGAAAATAAAGTGTACAAAAATGGAAATTTACCTGGAAATATGAAGATCGATACCAAAGTATCTCCAGGCGGAACTTTTATATCATCTGCGGTTAATGAACCTATCACGCAATCAAAAATAGATTCTTTAAAGAAAGTGCTTTCCGGTAATAATCCACAGTTGCAAAAAACAGAAACGGTACAAACTAAAACTGTTTCAGCAAAGAAACCGGTAGCATCTATTGCACCAATTGCTGTTGAAAAAACAATACCTGTTCCTGAGCCTGTAAAAACAGAAATTGTAAATGATGATGTTGAAATAAAGAAAGAAAAAGAATCGCAAACAATAGTGGTTGGACCAGGTGATGAGTTGCCAAAAGTAACAACGCCGATTCAAATAAAGACAGAAAAGGAAACAACTATTTTGGCAGCAGACATCATTACTACGAATAAAGATAAAAAAGTAAAAATTATAAAAACAGACGAAGAAGATACTGAAGAAAACAATGCTGAAATAATTGAAACTGCAAAAGTTGAAATGCCGAATATCGAAAAAACAATAAAAGATACCATTAAAGAAGTAAAAGATAAATCAGCACAAGCACTTGTTATATCAGCTGCTACGCAACCATCTAAAGAAATGGTAAAAGAAAAGGCAAATCACGTTAAAGCAACCGATTCATTAAAAAGTGTTGTTGTAGAATTGCCTGAAGCAGCAAAAAAACAAACGCAATCAATTAAAAATGAAGTTGCTGAAAATAAACCTTCCGAAGAAATTGAAAATGTTACGGCTAAAATTACCACAGCAAAACCAACTGAAAACAAAAATACTAATCCAATTTCGTCAGAAAAAGCAGCTAAAACACCAGGCACAACTGAAACAAAAGTAGTGACGACAAAAAATAATACAGTTCAAAAAACCTCAGATGCAACCATTTCATCAGAAAAAGCAACTATTAAAGAGCCGACAAAAACAATTGTAGAATCAAAACCAACTGAAACTATTGAAGAGTTACCGGAAGTATATTTCAAAATACAACTCGCAAGTTATGACGCAGGAAATATACAATTTCCTGAATTTGAAAATCTTGGGAAAATAGAAATGACGAAAGCTTACGACAGATATATTTACAGATTGGGAAATTTTACAGAACTGGAAAGAGCGAAAGAAGTTTTGGATCAGGTTCGTGCAAAAGGATATTTTGTGGCATTTATTTTGCAATATAACAAAGACAAAGTAACAGGCATCGTTAAATAAATAAATTATTATAATATGAACAAAGGTTTTAAATTAACTATTATTGCGGCAATCATCGCATTATCATTTTCTATAGCAAATGCACAGTCAAGTTTCACAACGAACGAAGTTCGCCAGTTTATGAGTAAAGGCGAACAGAATGGCATCGAAATTATCTTAAATGGAACAAAATCGGAAGATGCGAAAGACGCAGTTGAGAAAATGGGAAAAAAATTAAAAGCAAAAGTAGTTCGCGATAAAAAAACACCGGAAATCTTTATTGACAATGCGCAAATTCCAACGGTGAGTGCTAATGCAGTAGATATATATGCAATTGTAACACCGATAGATAATGGTTCAAAAGTTACATTTTTTAGCGATTTAGGTGGCGCATTCGTGTCTTCAGCAGCTTATGGAACTCAATATGCAGGATTGGAAGCATTGATCAAAAAATTTGCGAAAGAACAAGCAATTGACGTAGTTGAAAACCAGCAAAAATCTGAAGAGAAAATATTAAAAACATTAAGCGGCGACTTAAAAGATTTAGTTGGAAAAAAAGCAGATTATGTAAAAGACATTGAGAAAGCAAAAGCATTAATTTTACAGCGCGAAGCAGATATTACAAAAAATGATGCTGATCAATCTGCAAAACAACAACAGATTTCCTTACAACAGCAAATCATAGAAACCGTTAAAACTAAACGTGCTTCTTTGAATTATTAAAGAATATTTTTATAAATTTGTACTACAGTTTGCATGAGAATGCAAACTTTTTTTTATTAACGATATTTTTAATTTACAAATGTTGGTATAAGAGAAAAAAAATTAATTTCTTACTACCTATTACTTACAACTTACGACTACAATATGAACACACGATTAGTTATGTGGGGCGAGATCGGCACCGACAGGAAAGCATTGATAACATTCAACTTAGAAGAGGAAAGTGCTAAAATTCATATTTACGCTTTTCCAAGAGAAAATGTCACAAAAGAAATTCAGGATGCTCTTTTTGTAGAGTGGAAAAACGGCGGTGAATTTACATTTCCTGAAACTGCTTTGCATTGGGAAATTGATGCGAACAGCGACACTATCTTACCGGAAAATATGAAGGTAGAAAGGTTAGACACAGTCTTGCAATCACAACACAAATGGGGCAAAAAATTAATGAGCTCCAAGATCAATCAGCTGCTTAGTGACGAAGTAAAGTTGCTGGAAGAAAAAGCATCAGTAGTAGCAGAATACGATCAAACACTTTGGGACAAAGCAAAAGCACAATGGGACAAAATCGCTTCTTACCAGAAAAAAAGTGAGATTTCATGGGAACAAACTTCCTTTTTAAAAGATAAGATCAATACTGTTTTTGAAGCTTTAAAAGCAGTGAAAAGAATCAATAATGAAAATGATGATCAGGCAAATGCAGTCTTGGTAAAAAACTATTATAAACGAATTGAAGAACTGCAATCAAAGCTGATCTACAATGATCAATGGAAGTATATTTTTGATGAATTGAAAAAAATCCAGGCAGAATTAAAAGATGCCACTTCACTTCGCTGGAATCATAAACGAAATTTATACAACCAGGTGAATGCCATTTTTGATGATTTGCGAAAATACAGAATGACGGAAGTTATCAGCAAAACAAAAGATCGGATTACACAACTGTCAAAAATTTTAGATGGCTTAAAAGATTCTATTGCACGTGATAATGAAAGCTACCAAATGCAGGTAGATAAGATGCAGCACTACACACGCGGCAAGCTTTCAACAGAAGAATTACAAACGCGTTTTGGTTTTATCTTAGAAAGAACTAAAGAAAAAGAAACTAAAGCGGAAGGAATTAAGCAAACAATTGCGCAGCTTAAAAATGATATTGAAAAAGAAAAGAAGCAACAACAAGAACGCGAAGAGCAACGCATAAAAAAAGAACAGGAAGAAGCTGCAAAGCAAGAAGAAATTGCTGCTAAGAAAGCTGCAAAAAAAGAAGAAGCAAAAGAAATTGTTGATGTAGAAGCTACAGAAACATCAACAATTACGGAAGACGCTGCTGCTGAAATAGCAGAAACACTTTCGAAATCAAGTGAAGAACCGATGATGGTAGAAGATAATTTTGTACCACAAGATGAAGTAATACCTGTTGATGAAATTACAGCAGATGAAAAAGCAGAGATTGTTGAAACAGAAACAACAGCGGAGCATATTGCTGAAAATCCGGAAGAAACAAAAGAGTAATCAATTTAAAAATAAGAGAAACACAAGAGTAATTTTATTCTTGTGTTTTTTTATTTAATCCAAATAATATAACCGTTTTACTCTTGATGAAATACGCGTTAGCAACTCGTATGCAATAGTGCCGATCTTTTGCGCTTGCTCAATAATAGAAATTTCTTTGCCATAAATTTCACAATCGTCACCTTCACGAACATCATCAATATGCGTAATATCAACCATGCACATATCCATACAAATATTGCCGATGATCTTTGCGCGCTGACCTGCAATAAAAACTTCACCAATTCCATTGCCAAAACGCCTGTCATAACCATCAGCATAACCAATGGCAAGCACACCTATTTTCATATCATTTTCTGCAACACCTTTTCTCGAGTAACCAATGGTCTCATGTTTTTTTACATGCTTTATTTGGGCAATTCTTGTCTTTAATTTTCCAATAGGTTCTAACTCATTTTGAATAGACGATGAGCTGTCAACGCCATATAAACCTATGCCTAAGCGAACATAATCAAAATGAGCATTAGGAAAACGAAGGATACCTGATGAATTAACCAAATGTTTTTTTATTGGATAATGGATCGCTGAAATAACCTGATTAGAAAGTTCATTAAACGTATCAATTTGTTCTTTTGTAAAATCATCAAACTGTGCATCTTCGCTCGCAGCCAAATGCGAAAAAATAGTTTTTACAACAATGTTCTTATGTAGTTGTAAAATAGAAATCAATTCATCTAAATCATGCTCCACAAAACCCAAACGATTCATGCCTGTTTCCAATTTTATATGAATTGCTAAATCTTTTTTAAAGTTTAAAGCTTTAGAAAAGCTGATTAACTCATGTAAAATCTGCAAAGAATAGATTTCAGGTTCTAAATTATATTCCAGCATTCTGTCAAAATCAACAGCATCAGGATTCATTACGATAATAGGTTTTTGAATACCATTTTTTCTTAGCTCAACACCTTCATCTGCGTAAGCAACAGCCAAATAATCTATATGTTGTTTTTCCAGCAAGCTCGCAACCTCTATGCTTCCACTTCCATACGAAAAAGCTTTTACCATTGCAATAACACCGGTTGTTTTCGGCAAATAACTTTTGTACACATTTAAATTGTTTACCAAGCATTCAGGTTAACTTCTAAAACTGTTGCATGTGTTTGTCCGATCAATTGTGCAGTTAACTTTTCAAATGCAAATTTGCGCGCACCTTTTAATAAGATCAATTCATTCTCAAACTTCAGCACATTAAATTGTTCCAGCATTTGCGTGGTACTTTCAAAAACATACCATTCTTTTATAACGTAAGCCAACGATTCAATATGATGCATAAAAGCTTCGCCAATGCCAATTAATTTATCGAATTTATTTTGCTGTAAAACACTTTTTAATTTTAGAATAAAGTCTTTTTCATTCAAACCTGAATCTTCAAACTCAGAAATAATTAGCGTCTTTTTTTTATTCGATTCTTGTTGTTTTAGAAAATCTAAAGCAACTTGTAATGAATGAAAATCTGCGCTGTAAGAATCATCGATGATTGTGCAATTATTAATGCCATATTTTAATTCGAGTCGCATTGGTAAATTGCGCAACTGCAATACTTTTTCCTGAATTTTCTCTAAAGAAAAACCAAGATGTAAAAGTGTTACAACACAATGTAAACAATTTTCGATCGAAGCATCATCAGTGAATGGAATTGAGAATTGAGAATTGAGAATTGAGAATTTTTTACTGCTGATTGAAATTTCAGTTGAATGATTTTTCTTTTCTTTTTGTTTGATTATAACAGTTGAGTTTTCATTTTCACCAAAGCTAACTTTCTGAAACTTGAAATCTGAGATCTGAAATTCTTTTAGATACTTGTCACTAAAAATTAATGTTTCACTGTTAGTAAATAATTTTAGTTTTTCTTTTAATTTTTCTGTTGTTGATGAAAAGCCTGCATCGTGCGCAGAACCAATGTTTGTTAGTATTCCGATCGTTGGCTGTATTATTTTTTCCAGATTTTCCATTTCATCGACAGTAGAAATTCCAGCTTCAAAAATGGCAAGCTCGTTGGTTGTTTCCATATTTAAAACAGATAAGGCAACACCAATTTGTGAATTATAACTCTTCGGACTTTTTACCGTATTTTTTTCAGTTGACAGTAATTGATATAGCCATTCTTTTACAATTGTTTTTCCGTTGCTGCCTGTAATGCCAATTACAGGAATATTAAATTGCTCGCGGTGAAATTTTGCTAAATTTTGCAACGCATTTAAAGTGTTTCCAACTAAAATAAAATTTGCATCAGCATAATTTTCTGTATCAATAATTTTAGAAATTACAAAGTTACGGATGCCTTTTTTGTAAGCGCTTTCAATGTATCGGTGACCATCATTTCGTGCTACTAAACAAAAAAATAATGTTTGTGTTGCATTCGTAATCTGGCGCGTATCAATGCAAACTTGTGTAATGCTGTTATGATTTTTTTCTTGAAAAAAGTCACCTGATAGTATTGTATTTATTTGATCAATGTTGTAGTTCATTATTAAGAATGTTTAATAGCTTCTAATTCCAATCCAAACTTTATCATCTTCTATTTTAAACTGATAATTAACAAGTTTGTAATTATTTCCATCTGTGCTTCGTCCTGTTTTTATATCAAATTTATAACCATGTAACGGACAGCCAACAATGCCTTTTTTATTGCAGAAACCATGATGCAGTTGTGCACCTGCATGCGGACAAGAATTATGAATACCATAAATTCCATCTTCAATTTTTGTTACACAAATTAATTTTGATTCAAAAGAAATTTTTATCAATTGCTGAAAATTAAGTTGCTTGATTTTTGCTGCATCTTCTTCTGAAACCGGCTTCCAATTCATGCTTAAAAATAAGGTTTTAGCAATAATAATTTTTAGCTATCTTTAAAATAATAAAACCAATTACTATGAAAAAAATACTTCTTGTTGCTCTAACAGCTTGTTTGTTTACAGCATGTAAAAACAATTCTGCTCCAAATAATGAAAACAGCACAGCCGTTTCTTCTGAAAATACTACAACTTCTGATGTTAAACCAAATGGCAGATTTGATGATAAATCCGGAATTTTGGTTACAGAGACTGATATGATGGGTATGGGAAAAATGCAGATGATAATGACATTTGATAATTATGGAAAAGATGTTTTTAATGAAACGAAAATGAGTATGATGGGAAAAGAGATGCATACAAAATCATTAGTGAAAGATGGCTATGCTTATACATGGACTGAGCCTGCATCAATGGCCGTTAAAGCAAAGATTGAAGAAGGAAAAGTAGATGATAAAAACATCGATTATAACCATCTTTCTGAAGAAATGAAAAAGAAGCTGAATATGAAAGAAGAAGCGAATGAAACCGTTGATGGAAAAGATTGTAAAGTATTCAGCTTTAGTATGAAAGAAGGAATGTCTGGAAAATCCTGGATTTGGAAAGGCTTGCCGGTGCAAACAGAAATGAATATGAGTGGCAAAAAAATAATGACAAAATTTGTAAGATATGAAACGAATGTTTCGATTCCATCATCAACATTCGATGTGCCTTCAGGTGTTGATTTCAAAGAAATGAATATCGGAAAAACAACTGCCGAAAAATAGTTTTATAAATCATCGTGCACGATTATCGTGCCATGATAATTTATTAGTAAACAATTCTATATCATAGCTGCTTCAATTGAAGCAGCTATATTTTTTAAGCCTTGCTTTAATTCCTCTTTTGTTGGATAGCCAAAGCCGACACGCATGTATCTGTCATCTTGCTCGAACCAATGACCTGCGCCAACAAATGTTGCATATTCGTCGTATAGGACTTTGTAAAATTTTGCAACATCAACTTTTAATTCATTTTTAATTCTTGGAAAACAAATAACGCCAACGCTTGGTTCTGTCCATTCTAAATAGGTTTGTTCGTTTTCTATCCAGTTTTTTAAAATGGAAAAATTTTCCTGAATATGTTGATGTGTTGGTTTTAAGAATGAATCGTTATTCTTTAGAATGTGATGTGCAATTTCTTCATCAACTACAGAGTTTGTAATAATGATTTGTTCTTTTGCTGCGAGAAAATGGGTCATTAATTTTTCATCTTTATTAATCAGCCAACCGGTGCGAATGCCTGGAACGCCATGCGCTTTCGATAAAGAACAAACGGAAATAACCTTTTTGCTTTTTGCTGCATAATAAGGAATTAATTCGGTCTTAAAATTTAAGTATCGATACGTTTCATCAACTAAAACATGAATATTCTTTTCTTCTGCAAAAGCAATAATTTGTGAAATTAATTCATCACTAAAAACAATACCTGTTGGATTGTGTGGCGAAGTTATACTGATCAGTTTTGTGTTTGATTTAACAGCTTTCTTTATTTGTTCAATATCAAATTGAAAACTATCTTCAAAAGTTAAATCAACATAAGAAATTTCGCAGTTGATGGCGCGCGGTGTTTCGATGTTGGTTGCATAGTTTGGTCGCAATACAACTAAATGGTCGTTGTTGCTTAAGAGTGTTGTTGATATAATAAATAATGAAGTTGCTGCACTCGGACAAACTAAAACATCATCGGCATTCAAACCATTCTCATTTCTTACAATCTCATTTCTCAATTCTATTTTACCACGATGTTCGCCATAACAAATAAAAAGATCATCCAAATTGATTTTTAAATCTCTGAAATAAATATCACGAACTGAGCTTTCTGCTAAATTGTATCTGATGGTAGCATAACCCATTTCTTCAGGCGATTCTACTTCTATTGGCATTCTTTTGTAGTGCATGTAAGCGTGGTAAGTATTGAGTAATAAGTAGTAAGTGTTTTAATTCCTGTTTCCAGTAATGTCAGCTAAGCTGCAATCAAATGCTTTGATGTTTGTATCATAAGTGTTTAATACATTTTCAATATCTGGTGATTTATAAGCATTGAGATTGAAGAATTTTATGTTGCCATTATTGGTAAAGCAAGAACGATATTGTTGTTGCAAAGTGCCATCGGAATTGCTCATTGCTTTAGAGTAATTTCCATCATAAATAATATCTGCCGGTGATTTGGAAATTGCTAAAATTAATTTTCCTAAGTCATGTGTAAGATCAGGAACTAATAAAGTTTTTCTTTTAAAAATATTATCATGTATAAAAACAGATGTGCAGTAAGGTGTGTATAACGAGTCTTTAAATTTACGACCAACAGCATAATAACTCACCGCACAGCAGCCTAATGTTTTATTGTTTTCAAAAGTATTTTTATAAACTTCAACGCTGTCGTAAGCCATAATGATCATACCTGAGCCTGGTGGAATATCTGAAACGTAGCTGCCTGGTTTTGCAAAATTCTTAAAATTATTTTCTCTTGAGATATTGTTATAGATACGACAGTTCTTGCCATTTTTCATTGGTAAATCAGGCAGATCATAAATGACAAAACCACCGCTGTTGTTATAAGCTAAGTTGTCATGCACATCAACATTTACGCAGTTTTCTATTTCGATACCACAAACATTATGGTGCGCTGTGCAGTTGCGAACGGTCACATTATAGGATTGACCAACGTACACACCAGCATCTGCACAATATGAAACTTCGCAGTTTTCAAGCAGTACATTTTTGCATTCAACAGGATAATAACCATAATTTCCATTGGCAGAATCGGCACCTGTTGTCCATGTAGAATTCATGTTTCTAATGATAACACTGTCGCAATGTTTTAGCTTTATATTGTCTCCTTTTGAATCCTGAATGGTAAAATCTTCTAAGGTAATGTTATTGCAGTTGGTAATATTAATGCCTTCGCCACCTTCAATTTGTCCTAAAAAAGAAAGTATTGTTTTGCCAACGCCTTTTCCTTTAATGGTGATATTTTTTTTGCCTTCCATAGAGAGCGATTTACTGAAAGCATAATTTCCTTCAGGTAATTCTACTGTGCCGCCATCTTCAACAGTAATAAACTTTTCCTGCAATTCTTTTTGCAGTTTTTCGTCATTTATAAAATTGTTGTGTTTCTTTTGTTGACAGGAAACTAATAAAATTGTTGTGATAAATAGAAGAGAAGCATATCGCATAAGATATTATTTTGTTGATTTCATTTCCGTTATCCATTGCCTGATAAGAGCAACCGCTTCTTCGTGTTGTATCGTTCTTCCTAATTCAGGCATACGTATTTCAGGATCATTCTCGCTCATTCTATAAACTAAAATAGACTCATCAGGTTTGCCAAGAACAACATCGTATAGGTTATCGCCGCTGGCTCTGCCTGCTGCAACAGGACTTTTCATCAAACCCCAACTTTCAGGATCTTTTTCACTTAGCAATAAAAATAAGCCGGTTGTGTTTGCGCTGCCTTCGCGACGATGGCAATGAGCGCAGTTAACTTCTATGTAAGATTTTGCTCTTGTTTCTAAAGTTCCTGATTTTTCATCAAAAGCATCTGCGATTTTATTGTTTGTATTTTCTTCTTTTTTATAACCAGTTAAATAGCCAACTTCACTCCATTTATCTAACTGATTTTTTTTGCCATCTGTGTAAGTAAAGTCTTTGTTTAGGTAACGTACTTTTGGGCCTATCGGCACCATTACCGAGTTGAGGTTGTGACAATTCTTACATTGATTTTTATTAGGAACAGAATAATCTACATGCACAAATTTCCCATGCAGATTAATGTAGTCAATTTTTTTAGTATCGCCCACGATGTTTAATTCTGCTTCTGTTTGTGCCTCATTCCAAACATAATCTAAAGCGTCCCATTTGTCTGCACGTTTCACTAATAATCGTGTTTCAATTATCTTTTTTCCTTTAGTCTTATTGTTTTCATCATTTTCATAAAAGAAGTTTTTTATTAAAACAGTTCCAACCGGAAAATCCAATGCTTCGTCTTTTGTATATTTTGCTGAAGTTCCTTCAGGCATCCAAACAAATCGAGATTTATGAGCATAGTCTGTAAAGAGCGCCGTAATCAAATCGTAAGGAAGGACTTTGTCATTTGGCATCAAATCTTTTAACGAGCCTTTAAAAAAATTATATTGTGATAATTTTTCGAACGGTGCTGCATTTATGTCAACAGTAACTTTTCCATCAGATATTTTACATTGATTGAAAATTATCAAACAGGAAAAACAAATTAGGATAAGTATTACAGATATTTTTTTCATTATCAAATCATCACATCGTCAAATTATCTAATTATTTTGCGTCTTCGGGTTTTAAATTATTGCCATTGATGCCTGTGTAAGTGCAATCAAATTTGCTGATGTCGTCATCTTTATATTTCATGATATCTTCACGACCATGTGTTTTCCATGCGTTTAAATTTCCGAATTTTACATCGCCGTTATTTCTAATACAGATCTTCTTTCCTTCAGGCAATTGTCCATCTTTGTCTCTTATTTTCGGGTCGGCAGAACCATCTACAAAAATATCTATAGAACCTTTAAAGGTAGCAGTTAACAGCTTTCCTAAATCTGTAGATAAATCCGGTACACCTAATTTTCTTTCAAATTTGTTATCATGAATATTGATGGTTGTACAGTAAGGTCCGTAAGTTGTATCGTTTAGTTTTTTGCCTGTCATGTAATAACTTACGCAAGCAATACCAACCGTTTTATTATTCGTAATGCGATTGTTGAATACGTCAACACTGTCGGTAGCCATAATGATCATACCTGAACCAGGTGGAATAGATGCCACAATGCTTCCTGGTTTTGCGAAGTTTTGAAAATTATTTTCTGTGCAGTCGTTGTCCCAAACTTTTGCATTTCTACCATTTCCCTGAAATAATTTTGGCAAGTCAAACACTAAAATTCCACCTGAATTATTTTCGGCTTTATTTTTATAAATATCTGAATTAATACAATTTTCTATTTCAATGCCTGCAACATTATGATGTGCATAGCAATGGCGAATAGTTACATTTGTAGACTGACCAACATAGACACCTGCATCAGCACAGTAAGAAACTTCTGAATATTCCATTACTACATTTCTGCATTCTACAGGATAGTAACCGTAGTTACCATTAGATGTATCGGCACCTGTTGTCCACGTAGAATTCATGTGATGAATATGAACGCCATCGCAACCTTTTAACTTTAAGTTGTCGCCTTTTGCATCTTGTATGGTAAAGTTTTCGATGGTAATATTCTGACAATTGGTCGCTAATAATCCTTCAGCACCTTCAGTTTGCCCAAGAAAAGACAAGATAGTTTTGCCAACACCGGCGCCTTTTATAGTTACCTTTTTTTTGCCTTCAATAGATAAAGCTTTTTTAAGCAGAAATTTTCCTTCAGGAAATTCTACTGTTCCACCATCTTCAACAAGAATTAATTTTTCCTGAAATTCTTTTTGGAATTTCTCATCAGTTTTAAAACCGGCTGTATCACCAGCTTTTTTTCCTTCGTTGTTGCAGCTTTGAAAAAAACAAACGGCAAATAATAAAATAACAGTAAATAAAATAGAGTTGCGCATTTCAGTATAATTTACGTGAATATAATAAATACTTTATACTCAACACTATACTAAAGGTATTTTTTGCAGTATGCTTGAAAATGATTTATGCGATAATCATATTTCTTACTTCACCAAATCCGATTTGCATACTATCTTTTTTGCATAAAGCACTTAGTATTGTTGTGTCGCCATCTTGTAAAAAAGTTCTTTGCTCATCACCAATATTTATAGGTTCTTTTCCGTTCCATGTTAATTCCAGCAAACTGCCAAAACTACTTTTTTCTTTTCCAGAGATGGTACCTGTTCCTAATAAATCACCAACCTGCAAGTTGCAGCCATTTATTGTATGATGTGCAACTTGCTGTTCCATTGTCCAATACAAATATTTGGAATTGGTTGTAGAAACTATTGCTTTATTCTGATTTGATGTTATTATTTCGAATGAAATTTCGATATCAAAGTTTATTCTTTTTTCTTCTTCTAAATATGGCAAAACAGCTTGCGTTTGTGTTGGTGCATCTGTTGTAAATTGCTGTAAGGCTTCCAACGTGATAATCCAAGGTGAAATTGCGGTTGCAAAATTTTTACCTAAAAATGGTCCGAGTGGTTGGTATTCCCAACGCTGAATGTCGCGTGCAGAAAAATCATTTAACAACACACAACCAAACACGTGCTCGTGCGCATTTTTAATATCAATGGGTTCACCTAATTTATTTTCTTTACCAATAATAAAGCCTAATTCAATTTCTATATCTAAGGATTTAGATGCACTGAAAACAACTGCTTCGCCTTGTAAAATCTGACCGTTTGGTCTCTTTATATTTTGGTTGGTGGTGATAATAGATGAACTTCTGCCATGATAGGCAATAGGCATGTGTTTCCAGTTTGGCAATAATGGATCCATTGTCGGACGAAACATTTTACCAACATTGCTTGCATGTTCTTCGGAAGAATAGAAGTCTGTGTAATCACCGATCTTTAGAGGCAAGTGCATTACAGACTCACATTGTTTGTATAAAAAATGTGTATGGTTTTCTTTGAAGAAATCAGACTCTTCTGTCAACAGATCCTGTAGTTTTTTCCTCACAAACAACCATGTTTCTTTTCCAAGTTTAATAAAATCATTTAAATATTCTTGTTTAAAAACATTCGTTTCTATCTTTTCATCAAAGAAATTCAACTCAAACAAAACAGACAGATCTATGATCTGATTTCCGATGGCAATGCCTGCACGCTTAGGTTTTGTTGGTGTTGAGAAGATACCATAAGGTAAATTGTATATGGTAAAGTGCGAGTCGTTTTCAATTTGTATATTCATGTTTTCTAATTTTTTAAACACATAATATCATAGGTTTATTCTGAAATAAAAGATGAATACTATGTTTATGATATGCTTGTCTTTTAAATCATATTTCTATGTGGCTATGTGTTTTAATTATCTTAAATTTTCCTTTACTTTTTTGGTTATTCTTTCGATATGAGCTATATCTTTCTCGGTTAAATTATTCCAGCCTTGCTTCCTGAATTCTATAACAACAGGCAATAATTTTTGCACTAATGCCTTACCTTTTTTGCTTAATGAGATATTGAATCTTCGCCTGTCTTCTTTGCATCCTTCACGCATAATTAATTCCTTCTTCACTAATAATTCAATGATACGTGTGATTGTCGGAGCATCTTTGCAACAGCGTTCGCACAGCTCCACTTGATTTTGCGTGTCATGTTGATGCAGCTCTAACAAAACTACCCATTGATCAACAGTAATATCTACACTAAGTTCCGTGAACTTGCGTTGCAGTTCCAGCTTTATTTTCTTAGCTGTCGATTCAAATATAAATCCGTAGTTAAAATTCATTTTTCTCATTTTTTGTCATTCTGAACGTAGTGAAGAATCTTATAAAAGATGCTTCGTTCCTCAGCATGACAGTGTACTATAGCGTACCACGCTTTTCCTGTTCTCTTTCTATGCTTTCAAATAATGCCTTAAAATTTCCGGCGCCAAAACCTTTCGCACCCATACGCTGTATGATTTCAAAAAACAAGGTTGGTCTGTCTTCTACAGGTTTTGTAAAAATTTGTAAGAGATAGCCGTCTTCATCAGCATCTACTAATATTGCGAGCTTTTCTAAAGTTGCAATATCTTCATGCATAATGCTCATGTGTGTCCCTAATCTTCCAGGAATTTCTTCATAATAAGCATGTGGTGGCGCGCTTAAAAATTCCACACCACGTGCTTTTAATTCCATTACAGTTTTGATGATGTCATCCGTTGCGACAGCAATATGCTGTACACCTGAACCTTCATAAAAATCTAAGTATTCTTCAATTTGTGATTTCTTTTTGCCTTCTGCTGGTTCATTGATCGGAAACTTAATTCTGCCATTTCCATTGCTCATTACTTTACTCATCAATGCAGAATATTCTGTGTGAATTTGCTTATCATCAAATGATAAGAAGTTAGCAAAACCCATTACGTCTTCATACCATTTTACCCAAATATTCATTTCGTTCCAGCCTACATTTCCAACCATATGATCTATATATTTTAAACCGGTTGATGTTGGATTATAATCAGATTTCCATGCTGCGTAACCTGGCAAAAAGATTCCATTATAATTTTTTCTTTCAACGAAAATGTGCACCGTATCGCCATAAGTATAAATGCCAGAACGCACTACTTCACCAAATTCATCTTTCTCAATGGTTGGCTGCATGAAAGGCTTTGCTCCACGTTTTGTTGTTTCTTCAAAAGATTTTGTAGCATCATCAACCCAAAGTGCAATTGCGTGAACTGCATCACCATGTTTTGCCAAATGCTGGTTAATAACAGAGTTTGAATTTAATGGCGTCGTTAAGATGATGCGAATTTTATCTTGCGCTAAAACATAAGATGCTTTATCACGAACGCCTGTTTCTAAGCCTGCATAAGCTAATGATTGAAAGCCAAATGCTGTTTTATAAAAGTGCGCTGCTTGCTTTGCATTTCCTACATAAAACTCGACATAATCTGTTCCTAACAATGGCAGAAAATCCTGCGCATCTGCAAATATTTTTTCCAATGTTGGTGTGATGTTTGTTATTGCTTCCATTTTTTATTTTAATTTATTTATTTCATTATCAAATCACCAAATTACTCCAACCAACTTTTATAATATTTACCATCGTCAATTTTCATCGCTTCTTCTGTTACCATCAATGGTCTGAAAGTATCAATCATTACTGCTAATTCCTGTGTTTCTTTATGACCAATGCTGCGTTCCATGGCACCAGGTGCCGGTCCGTGCGGAATGCCTTTCGGATGCAGCGTAATATGACCTTGCTCGATATTATTCCTGCTCATAAAATCACCATCTACATAATATAATACTTCGTCGCTGTCGATATTGCTATGGTTATAAGGCGCAGGAATTGACAACGGATGATAGTCGTACAAACGCGGACAAAACGAGCAAACGACCAAAGCATTGGTTTCAAAAGTCTGGTGAACCGGTGGCGGCTGATGCACGCGACCGGTTATCGGTTCGAAATCATGAATGCTAAAACCAAAAGGGAAATTATAACCATCATAGCCAACTACATCAAACGGATGCGTTGCATAAATAAATTCATGCAGCATATTTTGCTTTTTTATCTTAATTAAGAAGTCGCCTTTTTCATCATGCGTTTCTATGGTTTCAGGCAACTTAAAATCACGCTCACAAAATGGCGAATGTTCCAGCAATTGTCCTGATGGATTCTTGTATCTTTTTGGTGTGTAAATCGGCGAATAAGATTCCATATACAGCAAACGATTATCTTCTGTATTAAATTCTATCTGGTAGATCATGCCACGTGGAATGATCAGGTAATCGCCATATTCAAAAGGAATGTTGCCCATAAAAGTGCGTAAAGTGCCGCTGCCTTTATGAATGAAAAGCATTTCATCTGCATCTGCATTTTTATAAAAATAAGTTGTAAGAGATTTACGTGGTGCTGCCAAACCGATAATGCAATCGCTATTAAATAGCAACGCTTTTCTGCTGTCTATAAAATCATCTTCCGGTGCAACTTTAAAACCTTGCAATAATAATGCTTTGATGTTTTTATCAATAGCAACTTTCGGTGATACATCTTTAGAAGATATAATTTCTTTTACCTGTGTTGGTCGATGCACATGATATAATAACGATGAATGTCCATGAAAACCTTCTGTTCCGAACAATTGCTCGTAATAGAATTTACCTTCGTCACTTTTAAATTGTGTGTGACGCTTGTGTGGTATTTTTCCTAGTTTATGATAAATTGGCATAACTTATAATTTTATGTTGATATGCAATGCTGTACGTATTTACGCAGACACGCAATATGCGTATTACGACAATTCTTCAATAGCAATTTGCAAAGCATTTCGTGAAATAAAACGATTATGGTTATCTTTCTGATGTACTTTTTCCAATGCTTTATAAATAACTTTTGATACATCCTGAAAAATAGCATCATCTGTTATCTTCACATTTTTTCCCATCAAAAAAGCAAACACACGCGCCATGCCGCAGTTCGCAATAAAATCAGGAATAACGGCTAAATTTTCATCTGCTTTGTTTAATATTTTCCCATAAAAAATTTCAGGATCATTAAAAGGCACATTAGCACCGGAAGAAATCACTTCAACACCAGCTTTTAACATCGCTTCCAAATTTTCTGCACTTACAAAACGTGAGCCAGCTGCAGGAATAAAGATATCTGATTTTGTTTGCCAGAATTTTGTTTGTGCTTCTTCAAAGGATAATAAATCAGGATGCGTTAATTTGTTATTTTTTCTGTTTAAGAACAAACTTTTTATAGCATTGAAATCTAATCCATTTTCATCTATCAAAGCACCTGTAATATCTATGATACCTGTAATCTTAACACCTTGTTGTGATAAGAAATAAGCGGCTGCAGCACCTACATTTCCAAAGCCTTGAATAGTAGCTGTTTTGCCTTGCGTAGATTCATTTTTGTATAATTGATAATAATGTTTCACTGATTCAGCAACACCAAAACCTGTGATCATATCAGCAACCAAGTAACCTTCTTTTTTTGAGGGTGTATAATCTTCGTCTTCTATTAATTTAGACACACCAACACGCAATTGCCCTATTTTATTGATCTTGTCACGTTCTTTCGGATGATAATGACCTGTAACAATTCCTTCCTGCGGATGCCAGATACCAAATTCTTCGGTAATAGGAATTACTTCATGAATTTCATCTACATTCATATCACCACCGGTTCCATAATAGCTTTTAAGAATCGGAGCAACTGCTTTAAACCAACGTTCCAGTACTTCTTTTTTGCGAGAATCATTAGGATCGAAATTTATGCCAGATTTTGCACCGCCAATGTCCGGACCTGAAACAGAAAATTTAATTTCCATGGTTTTAGCCAAAGAAACAACTTCATGCTTTGTTAGTCCTTTTCGCATGCGTGTGCCACCACCTGCTGCGCCACCGCGTAAAGAATTGATGACCAGCCAGCCTTGCGCATCTGTTTTGGAGTCGCTCCATTCAAAAACGATTTCCGGCGTTTTTTCTTCAAAAGGTTTGATAAAATCTGACATAATAGTTACAAATAAAATAGTTGCTATAACAACCAAATTAAGCATTTAATTTTTATTGTGCAATTAAATGCTGTCTAATTAAAACAAATGATCTGTACTAAAGTTCTTTTATCTTTATAGATTAAAACAGGAAGTACCTGTAGAAATCAGAAACCAGAAAAAAATTGCATCTTTGTAATTATGATAGTACGTTGGATTTTCAAGTTGATTTTTAAGCTGAATGGTTGGAAATTAAAGACTGAAGCGATAAAAGGAATTAAGCAGTCAATCACCATTGCTGCACCGCATACTGCAAACATGGATTTGGTATACGCAAGAGCTGCATTTGATCTGATGGATTTAGATTTGAAGTTTACCGTAAAAAAGGAATGGGTTCGTTTCCCTTTTAAAAGATTGGCTTTGAGCATGGGTGCTATCGCCATCGACAGAAGTCCGAAGAAAGCAGGTGAAGCCAGACCAAGCATGGTGGAAGCAATGACAAATCTATTCAAAGAAAATCCTGATTTGCATATTATGGTAACACCTGAAGGTACACGCAGCTTGCGCACCGAATGGAAAACGGGTTTTTGGTACACCGCAAAAGCGGCAAACGTGCCTATTTTATTAGGTTATCTTGATTATAAAAACAAAGTTGCAGGTATCGGTAAGATTATTTATCCAACAAATTTGGAAGCTGACATGCGTGAAATGATGCAGTTTTACAAAGATATTGCGCCTTGTCATCCTGAAAAATTCAGTCTTGACCAACGTTACATATAATAGACATAGTAAGTTATCAGTAGTAAGTTGTAAGGAAAAAAATAAATTATTTTACTAATATCTTTGCGCCTTAATTAAGTTTTATGCTGAAAATAGTTTCGAAATTAATCTTGTTAATTAAAGGCTGGTCGTACCAGGTAGATGCTTTAAAAAAGCTGGATAAGTGTGTGCTGATCGTTGCGCCACACACTTCGGCTTGGGACATGGCAATTGGCAAAGCCATATTTGTGATGGCAAAAATTCCTGCAAAGATCGCCATTAAAAAAGAGGCATTTTTTTGGCCGATGAATTGGGTGTTAAGATATTTAGGCGGTACACCGATAGACCGTACACCGAAAGATGGCACGAAACAGCGTCTTAGCTTAGTAGATGCTATGGCGAATACCATTAAAAAAGAAAAGAAAATTTGCCTGGTAATTACGCCTGAAGGTTCGCGTGGCAAACGCAAACAATGGAAAACCGGCTTTTACCATATTGCCGTGAAGGCTAATGTTCCGATTGCTTTAGGCTATCTTGATTTTGATGTAAAAGAAGGTATTGTAGAAAAAATTTTCTATCCAACAGGTGATATGGATAAAGACATGCGAGAAATAATGGATTTCTATAAAGACAAAACTCATTTAGGAAAATATCCAAACCGTTGCGTAACGGATGAACGTTGGAGTTAATCTACAATCTTATTAATTTTCATGTCGATTAATTAAAAATATAATCACCTAAAAAATTAATATACATTATTGTAAATAAAGTAGTGATTAAAACAATTCCAATGCTTCAGCTTTAAGCAAACGGAAAGTTTGTCGGTGATATGTACAGCTGCCATGCTCTTTTACCGCTGCGCGATGCTGGATTGTTGGATAACCTTTGTTTTGCCTCCAATTATAATGTGGCATTTCATGATGCAATTGTTCCATTAATTCATCGCGATAAGTTTTTGCCAAAACAGAAGCCGCTGCAATTTCTATATAGGTAGCATCGCCTTTAATAATAGCCTGATGTTTTATTTCTTTATAAGGCTTGAAGCGATTGCCATCTATTAATAATAAACTCGGATTTTTCTTAAGTTGATCAATTGCCTGGTGCATTGCCAAAAATGTTGCTTGTAGGATATTTACTTCATCGATCTTATAATTATCAATAATTCCAACACCAAAGCTGATGGCGTGTTTTTCAATGATCGGTCTTAATTCATTGCGTTGGTTTTCAGTCAACTGCTTAGAATCATTCAGAAAATCATGTGTAAAATCTTTTGGTAAAATTACAGCAGCAGCCACTACAGGACCGGCAAGACAACCACGACCTGCTTCATCTACACCACAAACTATTTTTTTTGAATTAAAATGCTGTAACAAGGAATTTGATATTTAACACTGCTAAAAACAGTAAATAAAACTACGAAAGTTTTTCAAAATCTTGATGTGAAAACTTTTAATTTTTTTGTCTGAACTATGATTTATTTGATTTAAATGATATTTATGATTTGGCAAAATCGTAAAGTGTTGTTTGATTCAAAACTTTTAACTTTGCACAAATTTTATACATGCAGGACAGACATTGGATTTCGCGAACGACAGCTTTAATTGGTGAAGAAAAACTGAATAAACTGATTAAAAGTCATGTGTTAGTGGTTGGCTTAGGTGGAATTGGCTCTTTTGCTGCAGAATTTATTGCACGCGCCGGCGTTGGCAAAATGACGATCGTTGATGGTGATGTGGTAGATCCAACCAATAGAAACAGACAGTTGCAGGCGATGATTTCTACACATGGTTTATCGAAAGCAGATTTGATGGAAGAACGATTAAGAGACATCAATCCTGAAATTGAGATTAAGGTTATTAAAGAATTTTTGTCGCCACAAAAAGCGTTTGACCTTATAGAAGAAGAAAACTACGACTATATTGTAGATGCGATTGATAGTTTCACACCAAAACTAAATCTGCTGAAAGCTGCTTATCAATTAAAAAAGAAAATTATAGCTTCTGGTGGCGCAGGCGGCAAAACAGATCCAACAAAGATAGAAGTTGTTGATGTTTCTCAAACGCATCATTGTGCTTTTATGCAAATGGTAAGAAAGCGTTTGAAAAAAGAAAAGATCTATACAGGAATTAACTTTGTATTTTCTCCTGAACCGCAATCAAAAACCGCTTTGATTATGACAGATGGCGCCAACTATAAAAAATCTGCCTACGGTACTATTTCTTATATGCCTGCAGCTTTTGGCGGTGTGTGCGCAAGTGTGGTTATTAAAGACCTGATTGGAAATTGATCGATAAAAAACAGGAAGCATGTTATTGCTTCCTGTGAAAAAATCAAACTTACCAAATAATGTTATTGTGCAATGAGTTTTCCTGTGCTTACTTCATTGTTGTTTTCCATAATTTTAAATAGATACATGCCATTTACAAGGTCATCTCTATAAATATCAAAAGTATTATTGTTAACAGCCGGAATTGTTTTGATAAGCTGACCGTTTATATTCATCAATAATAAAACAGCATCTTTCAATTCATTCGATTCGACAATGATCTGTGTTTTATCTCTGAACGGATTTGGGAAAATCTTCACTTCTTTTACATTGTATCTTGTATTTTTGGTTGTGCTTAATAAACGTACTTCGATGTAATCTTTACCAATGGTATGAAACGTTGTATTAGTAACTACTGCTTCATTTCTGTCGAAGTAAATATCAGCGCTGTTGTTTATAATGGTTCCAATTGGATTGTCCGTTTTTTGCTGAATGCTGAACTTAACAAAGCCGTGAGAAAGTGGCTCATTGTGAATACTGTCCACCAAATAAATAGAATCAAAAACAAAGCGGATTACATTGCTGTCGATACGTTCAAACACGTAGTTGTGGCTTGCCACCGCAGGAATTAAAGTATTAATATCCAAAGCCGCAGAAATAGTATCAACTACTACAACTTTATATGCTGTGTCGTTTCCTGTATTTTGAAAATAGATGGTGTAATTGATGTCAGTATTTGCTTCAATAAAATGTTGTGCGCCATAACCAGCTGGTGAAGCTTCTTTTGCATTCGGATCAAAGCTGCCAACAATCGCCTTGCAATCAACAGCAAAATATGGTGCTCTGTCGTAATTTGAAAATTGCATGATAAAACCTGTAGAGAAAGGATCTTGCGTTTCAGGTCGGCAGCCTTCAATAGCTGCTGTTGTATGTGCATCACCAAACTCGCGTGGAAAATCAGTTTCCTGTTCAGCAATGATCCTGAATGTTGATCCTGAATCAGAAGTATATGTTTCTGTTAGTGTTTCATTTGCATCTAATTTGTAAGTGCTTATCTTTCTGATCACCTGATCTTCAATCACAATATATTTTTTTGGTGATTGCATATTGCCACCTGAATTTTGTAACTGTAACTGAACACTATCGCCTAAGCAAACAGCCGTTGCTGTAATGCTTGCGCCTGTATAATTTTGTACTATGCAGATGCTGTCAGGATAGATGTGGCTTTCCATGCAAACTGTTTGTCCAAGTACTGCTTCCTCTTTTTCGTGAAGGTAAACCGTAAATTGACCGCAATCGAAAATGGTTACGTTTCCAACTAAGAATCGATAAACGTTGTTTCCTAAGTTAATGAAAGGCAATGAATTTGAATTGTAAATTCCTGCTGAGTCTACGGTCAAAACAGGATCGATTTTAATATCAATATAAGCATTGTTTGCACTTACTGTTCCGAGATTGCAATAGTTTACAGTGTAGAAAATTTGCGGATCTAAGTGACGGAATCTTCTTAAGGCAACATCTACCGTAAGATGCGTGCATGATAAAAGAGGTGTAAAATTAAAATTGATAGAATCAACACTTACTTCATCAGATAGTTGTACAGAAACAGTATCATTGCAGTTTCCTTTTTTCCACAATGGATACCTGAAATTGTTTCTGGATGCAATTTTTGCCGTACCTGCATAATTGGTTGCAAACTGATAGTTTCCTGAGTTATCTGTTGAAGTAAAAAGTACGTTAGTATCAATGTTTGCTGTTAATGTAATGCTACGCATACGCACATCAATACCGGAATCTTCTGTGCAGTTGTTATTAAAATCGCCAATTACATTTCCTCTAATTAAATTATTATACACGTTTCCTAAAGAATCTATTTGAATTAAATACAGATTTCTATTGTTTGGTCCTGCAATTAAACCATACAAATAAGCATAGCCATCTTTGAAAGTTGTTTGCGAAATGATATTAAAGTTTCTGAAAGAAATTCCATCAGGATAATTGATATGCCAGATTTCCTGCTTTTTTGGTTTACGGTTATTGATGTCGATAATTTCTTTTACCATACCATATTCTGCAGATTGATTTGGGTAATTATCAGCTTCAATATTTATGACTTTGCCATCGCTTGGCTCAATAAATATGGCTGAGTTTCCAGGAAGTGAAGTAGAATCTATTGAAAATAATTTTTGCATACTACTGTTGTAAACATCAGTTGTAGAAAAGCCACCATCAGTAGAAGAACTTCTAAAATTATTTTTTACCAACAGATTTCCGTTGTCTAATAATTGTGGCGCAGTGAAACCATTTGGATAATAAACGGCTGCAGAATCCCAACTTAGATCTTGATGTACTTGAATTAATTTTGCAAAATATCTATTGTTGCTGTCCAGATTACTAACGTTTAAAATATAATCGTTCTGCACTTTTTTCATAGTATATAATGCATATTGAATAGCTGATGAACCATATTTTTGTGGAATAACAACAGAGTCTGATTTTGCAACCGTATCTAAGTTTGCAAATGAAATTTGTACTCTTTGAAAACTGATCGTATCTGAAACATGATTATTCACATTATCTATCAAAATAGTTGTAAAGCCAGCTTCAATGGTTGAATCCGTTTCTGTTACAATCATTTTATTTGTGTATAGATCTTTATTGCTAAATGTGTATAATACATGCTTTGGTTGCATAATAAACGGCTCAAATGATTCGATAATTTGGTAGTAAATTTTATTGTTTATATATGGAACAGCATAAGGCTTGGATTCTTCATAAATCAATATATATTTTTGAATAGATGGAAGATATTTTATCGCGTTTATTTTTTGTATGTCTTTGTTGAAAATGTAGTTAATATTAAACAACTGGATTTCGCCATTTACTTTTTTATACTGATGTAAATAAACAGACGTGTCCCAAAAAGCCGCGAAAGTAGTTGCTATTATACAATCACCATTTGCCATCGTTTCAATTTCTGAATTGTTTGCACGATCGCTTGGATTTATTAAGTCTAACTTCTGCTGCCAACCACCTGCATACAAATCGCAGTAGCCTATAAACAACAATGAGGTGAATATGATTTTCAGTAGTGTTTTCATAAAGGATTTTTTAAAGTTAGGAAATCTATTTTCGCTTTTGCATGTTTCCGCATTTCTAAAACCATTATGCGAGTAGAAAATGGAATTGTGTATGGCGTTTGATGAATTTTTGTTAATTATTTCCATGTTGATGAATTTTTAGTTGTTGATTACAATGTAAATATCCGAACTAAAAAGCCGGTTAAAAATTACAATTAACATAGTTTGTCCGATTTTTTGGGACACTTTTTTAAACTAAGAATAATAAGATAAGATACGAAAATCTGAGATTTTATTGCTTTTTCAAATGTCAAAAAGCAATGCATACACACGCAATTCATTTGCATGGCAGAAAGTATTTAAGAATGTTAAAGAAATATTTAGTGTGTGAAATCTTTTGCTTTATTAATCACATCTTGCTCTAAATTTTTTTTGTAATCAATTACTTTTTGTAGTAAAGCTTTATCGTGAGTAGCTAAAATTTGTGCTGCTAAAATACCTGCATTTTTTGCACCGTTGATAGCAACAGTTGCAACAGGAACGCCACCAGGCATTTGCACAATAGACAATAATGAATCTAAACCATTGAGTGATTTGCTTTGCACAGGAACGCCAATAACCGGCAATGGCGAAATGGCTGCAACCATACCAGGCAAATGTGCTGCGCCACCGGCACCTGCGATGATTACTTCCACACCATTTTCGTGAGCAGTACGTGCAAAATCATACATGCGTTCTGGTGTGCGATGTGCAGAAATAATAGTGTATTCAAATTCAATTCCGAATACTGTTAATACTTTCGCGGCTTCCTGCATTACAGGTGAGTCGCTGTCGGAACCCATTATAATTGCTACTTTTTTCATTTCTTAGATTTTGAGATTTGAGACAAGAGATTTGAGAACTGAGATCTTTTGTCTCACATCTCATATCTATGATCTATTATTTCTATATCAACTAAAGTTCGTACTTTTTCGGCTAATTTTATCAGTTCGTTTCTGTCTGGATTTACAATAGTTACATGACCTAATTTCCTGTTTGGCTTGCTTTCTGCTTTTCCATATAAATGAATAAAAACGCCTTGCATCTGCATCAATTCTTTTTCATATTTCAATTGATATTTTCCTGCACCATTTTCAGCACCAACAATATTTACCATAGCACAAGGCGCAATCATTTCTGTTGAACCAAGTGGTTTATCTAATAACACACGCAAAAGTTGTTCGTATTGTGATGTGTAAAAACCTTCGATGGTATGATGCGCTGAATTATGTGGTCGCGGTGCAATTTCATTCACCAATATTTCATCGTTTTCCGACAAGAAAAATTCTACAGCAAACAAACCTGCACTATTGAAAGCATCAGCACATTGTATAGCAATTTCTTGTGTTTTTTGTTCTATCGAACTATCAATACTTGCTGGCGAAATCAAAAAAGAAACCAAATTACTTTCCGTAAATTCCATTTCTATAGCTGGATAAACGGCATTGTTTCCATGAATATCACGTGCTACTAAAACTGCTAATTCTTTTTTACAAGGAATAAATTCTTCTATCATCAAAGCGCCATCAAAAGGAATTTCCACGTCTTTATTTAAGATAGATTTTGTTTCCGCAATAAAAACACCTTTGCCATCATAACCACCTTTACTTGCTTTTACTGCTACTTTTTTGAAGTTGGTTTGTGCTAATTTTTCAATCGCTTCTTCTTTGTTATCAGCAATAAAAAATGCAGAAGTTGGAATATTGTTTTCTTTATAGAAAGTCTTTTGCTTGCCTTTGTCTTGTATAATTTTTAAGATTTCAGGATTTGGAATGATGGTTTTTCCTTGCTGTTTAATTTCAATTAATTTATCGACGTTGATATGTTCGATTTCCCAAGTTAAAACATCAGAAATATCGGAAAGCTTTTGAATTTCCTCAGCATCTGTAATGCTTCCAACAATGTGTTTGTTAGCAATTACACTTGCAGGACAATTTTTGTCTCTATCTAAAATATTAATTTTTGCAGAAATTTTCGATGCATTTTCGATGAACATTTTACCGAGTTGTCCACCACCAATAATGCCAATAGTTTTTGTTGATTGCATCGAACGCAAAGATAATCTTTTGATTGAGGATTTGAGAATTAAGATTTGAGAATTATTTTGGTTGGCATAATCCAACGTCACATCAAATTCCTGTTCTAATTGCCATACATTTATTCCTTAGCAAACCTTATACATTAGAATCTACATAAGTCTGGTATCTCAAAGCTTTTAAAAAAACCTGCTTGGAAATAGAAAAGAAATTACTATTTTTATATAACTATGAAAAATTCCTTTTATGTATGCTTTGTACTTTTAATAAGTGCTTGCTTACCCGTTCAAATACCTATAACACCTGGTAGTGGTGGAAATACTATAACTATTGGAACTAAACAATACCAATTAGCATGGTCTGATGAGTTTAATTATTCTGGATTACCAGATCCTGCAAAATGGAAATTTGAAACAGGTTATGTAAGAAATCAGGAAGTGCAATACTATACAGACAGCAGGCTTGAAAACTGTAAGGTGGAAAACGGCAGGTTATATATAACAGCATTAAATGATAGTTTTGAAAATCATCCGGTGACCTCAGCAAGTATAGAAACAAATGGCTTGCAAACATTCAAATATGGATATATTGAAGTGCGTGCTAAGATGCCTCATTTAGGTAATGGTACATGGCCTGCAATATGGACGGTAGGTACCAATCGTGATGTTGTTGGATGGCCTCGTTGTGGTGAAATTGATATTATGGAATGGATAGGGAAAGCACCTACTGTTGTATTAGGCAGCACCTTTTTACCAGATGCAAATGGAAATACAGTTTCACGTAACTGGGTATATGTAGCACCTAATTCAAATATACTGACTGATGCTTTTCATAATTATGCTGTTGAGTGGGACAGCACACAAGTAAAATATTACTTTGACAATAATAATTATGCTACTTTTTCACGCAGTGATTTAGGTAGTGTTAGCTGGTTGCCTTTAACAAAAGAACATTACTTAAAATTAAATTTAGCAATGGGTGGCTTTATTCCACCTATTGGTGGCGGCGGCGATATTGATTACACTAAATTCCCATACACTTTTGAAGTGGAATACGCACGGTATTATAAATAGTTGGATTCATAATACTACACAATCATACCAGCAGCAACAGTTTCATTCGTAGATTCATCTACTAAAATGATGCTGCCTGTTATCCTGTTTTTTCTGTAGCTATCGAAGAATAATGGAACAGTGGTGCGAATAGAAACACGACCGATATCATTCAATCCAAGCTCAACATCATCTTCAATTCGTTGTAACGTGTTGATGTTTAGTTTGTATTTCGTTTCTTTAATAATGCACTTACATTCTTTGCTTGTATGACGCAAAATGTATTTGCCTTTTGGCATCATTTTCTTCTCGTTCATCCAACACAACATCACATCAAATTCCTGTTCTGATTGTGGCATGTTGTTTTCACGCACCAACATATCACCACGCGAAATATCAATTTCATCTTCTAAAGTTATGGTTACACTTTGTGGTGCAAAGGCTTCCTGCAAATCGCCATCCATTGTAACGATAGATTTTATTTTAGAAGAAAAACCACTTGGCAAAGCTTTCACTTTATCACCAACACGAAAAACGCCACCTGCAATTCTGCCTGCATAACCACGAAAATCATGGTATTCATTTTTCATTGGTCGAACAACATATTGCACAGGAAAGCGTGCATCGATATGATTCAAGTCAGAACCAATATGAATGGTTTCCAACAAATACAATAAAGTCGGACCTTGATACCAAGGCATATTTTCAGAACGGTTTACCACGTTATCACCAGCCAAAGCTGAAATTGGCAAAAAGTGAACGTCTTTAATATCCAATTTTGAAGCGAATGCTTTGTACTCGTGTACAATTTTGCTGAATGTTTTTTCGTCCCAATCTACTAGATCCATTTTGTTGATGGCAACAATAATATGTGGAATTTGAAGTAAAGATGCGATGTAAGAATGACGATACGTTTGCTCGATAATTCCTTTGCGTGCATCTACCAAAATGATAGCCAAATTTGCTGTTGACGCACCAGTAACCATGTTGCGTGTGTATTGCAAATGACCAGGTGTGTCTGCAATGATGAACTTTCTTTTTGGTGTAGAAAAGTATCTGTAAGCCACATCAATCGTGATGCCTTGTTCACGTTCTGCACGCAAGCCATCTGTTAGCAATGCAAGGTTCACATATTCTTCGCCACGCTTTGCAGATGCTGCTTCGATTGCATCCATTTGATCTTGAAAAATAGATTTGCTGTCGTATAATAATCTTCCGATCAAAGTTGATTTGCCATCATCTACGCTGCCTGCTGTCGAGAAGCGCAAAAGTTCCATATCTAAGTATGCTTTCGAATCAAAATTGTCTATTTCTTCTATTGTTGTTGTCATTGTATGTTTTATTTAGATTCTTCACTTCGTTCAGAATGACAAGGCAACATTGAAGCATATTGTCATGCTGAGGCACGAAGCATCTCATTAATTAAAATTAAAAGTAACCTGCCTTTTTTCTGTCTTCCATGGCTGCTTCACTACGTTTGTCGTCAGCACGTGTACCGCGTTCTGTTGTTCTGCTTGCTGCCACTTCTTGTATAATATCTTCTAAACTTGCTGCTTCAGAAAATACTGCGCCAGTACAAGTAATGTCACCAACAGTTCTGAAACGAACCACGCGTTCTTCAATTACTTCGTTTGGTTTATTTTGTATGAATGCTGATTCTGCATACCAAACGCCATCACGTTCAAATACTTTTCTTTTATGAGAAAAATACAAGCTTGGCATTTCTATTTGTTCCTGGTAAATGTATTGCCAAACATCCATTTCTGTCCAGTTGGAAATTGGAAACACACGAAAATGTTCGCCGATATGTTTTCTGCCATTAAAGATGTTCCATAATTCCGGTCTTTGGTTTTTAGGATCCCATTGGCCGAACTCATCACGATGTGAGAAGAAGCGTTCTTTTGCTCTTGCTTTTTCTTCATCACGACGTGCGCCACCCATTGCGCAATCGAATTTATTTTTTTCTATGGCCTCTAACAATGGAATTGTTTGTAAGGAATTTCTTGAAGCATTATAGCCTTTTTCTTCACGCACTAAACCTTTGTCAATTGCTTCCTGTACAGATGCAACTAATAAACGTAAGCCATGTTTTTTTACCAATTCATCTCTGTAATCTAAAGCTTCTTGGAAATTGTGACCTGTGTCGACATGCAATAAAGTGAAAGGTACACTTGCAGGATAGAATGCTTTTAACGCCAAATGTAAAACTACAATTGAATCTTTTCCACCTGAAAATAAAAGACATGGATTTTCGAATTGTGCGGCTACTTCACGCAATATAAAAATAGATTCTGCTTCGAGTTCTTTAAGGTGATTTAAGTGATAATCGGTCATTGTATAATGATGAATTTTGAATGTTGAGTGTTGAATTATTTTATCTTTCCAATAAAGAAATTATAAATTATATTGATGCTTTGTTCAATAGTTTGTTCTGATGTTTTGATCTCTAATGCAGCATTTTCAGGTGCTTCGAAAGGTGCATCTAAACCTGTGAAGTTTTTTATTTCACCATTTAATGCTTTTTTATACAAACCTTTTACGTCGCGTTTTGCGCATTCATCAAACGATGCATTTACATACACTTCATAAAAATCTGAGCCAATAATTTCTTTTGCTAAATCTCTGATGTCTTTTGTTGGACTTACAAAACTATTGATAGTTACAATGCCTGTTTGTAAAAAGAGCTTGTTGATTTCTGCAATTCTGCGAATATTTTCTATTCGATCATCATTAGAAAAACCAAGATTTTTATTAATGCCTGAACGAACATTATCACCATCTAAAATAGTGGTAAGAATTCCGTTTTCGTGCAATTTCTTTTCTAAGCCTTGTGCAATGGTTGATTTTCCGGAACCTGATAAACCTGTCATCCAAATGCAAATTGCTTTTTGATTCAACAAATTTTCTTTATCGCTGCGTTGCAATAGCTGGTTAAAAATTGGATGAATATTGGTTATGTTTTCAGGCATTGGATAACAAATATACGATAAAATCAAAGAATTTCTGGTAGTACATCGGTTTTGTAGACTATAAGAAATGGTTAATTTATATTCGTACAGATGCTATCGCTTTAAGCGATAACATCTGTAAAACACCTACAATTCTACTTCTATCTGCGTAGCCAATAAATCTTCTAAGTTTTCTCTTCTGCGAATGAGTTTTGCCTTGCCGTTGTGTATCAAAACTTCGGCTGGTCTGTAGCGTGAATTATAGTTTGACGACATAGAATATCCATACGCGCCTGCATTATGCAAGACTAAAACATCACCTTCTTTGGTTTCCGTCAGTTTTCGATCCCAACCAAAAGTATCTGTTTCACAAATGTATCCGACAACTGTATAAATCCGTTCAATTCCATTTGGGTTGGAAACATTGGTAATATGATGATAAGCATCATACATCATCGGACGAATTAAGTGATTTTGACCTGAATCGACGCCTGCAAAAACAGTAGCGGTTGTTTGTTTGATGACGTTTGTTCGCACAAATAAAAATCCGCTTTCGCTTACTAAATATTTTCCAGGTTCAAAAACTAAAGTCAAATCTCTACCATAATTTTTACAGAATTCCTGGAAACGTTCGCTGATCTTTGCACCTAATTCTTCAATATTTGTCGTGTTATCATTTTCATGATATTTCACTTTAAAGCCACTGCCAAAATCTAAATATTCTAAATCTTTAAAGCTGTTTGCAGCTTCAAATAAAATATCTGCACCACGCAAAAACACATCAGAATCCAAAATATCAGAACCAGTATGCATGTGCAAACCTGTCACTTTTAAATTAGTAGATTTTACAACGCGTTCTAAATGTCGTAATTGATAAATAGAAATTCCGAACTTAGAATCGATATGACCTGTAGAAATTTTTTGGTTTCCACCAGCCATAATGTGTGGATTTATACGCACACAAACAGGATAAGTATCTTTGTATAAATTACCAAATTGTTCTAAGATAGAAAGGTTGTCGATATTGATATTTACGCCAAATTCAACTGCACGATTGATCTCATCAATGTTCACACAATTTGGTGTGTACATGATGTCTTTAGCAGGAAAACCAGCCTTCAAGCCTAATTGTACTTCTTGTATAGAAACAGTATCAAGGCTTCCACCGAGATTCTTTATCAACTTTAAAATAGAAATATTATTCAATGCTTTGCAAGCGTAATGCACGTCGATCTTTGTCTTACCAAAAGCATTTTTTAAACGATTATATTGACGCTCAATTACTGCAGCATCATAAATATACAAAGGCGTTCCAAATTCTTTACAAAGTTCCAAAACCGAGACGCCACCGATTTCATATTGTCCGTTTACTAATTCCATTTTATAAAGATAAAAATAGATTTGAGATGTAAGATTTGAGATGTAAGATTTATTGATAGATTAACCATCAATCCCAAGGAATTGCCAGCTGATAATTTCCCAAACTGTCACAGCCTGTTACTTCACCTAACATTTTATGAGATTGAAAGAAGCGATACATCGGCTGAACTGATTTCCAAAACTCAATTTGTGCTGGATATTCTTTGTAAATTTCTGTAAGATTATTTTCTTCCATTTTACAAGGAAAAATATGGATTGGAATATTTGGATTTACAGCATAAGATCTTACGCAAAGCCAATATAATTCAGCAATATTTTCATCACCAATTGGTATGCATCCAACAGTTTGATTGCTACCATGAATATAAATATCACTACCTAATTCTTTTTCATTTTTATTGCGAATGGAATCTGATTGATTTGGATAATTTACTTTGAAAGAAAGGTGAAATTTACTTTCAGGATTGAAAGTTTCTAATTGATAAAACCCTTCTGGGTTCTTTGTATATTCCTACCAGTTCAAAGGAATGACTATTCCTTTGTTCAGCGTAGCGGTTTAGATTGATTGTATCTACCTGTCGGGAGTGTCCTCCACCTTTAGCTTGGATTTGGTTTGTGTCTATGGCAGACAATAACGGCAAATATGCCAATTCAATTTCTATATCCTCTGCACCTATGGTGATGTTTTTTACCACTGTTTCGATAATGTTTTTCTTATCCTCTTTGGTAAATGTATTCCATTGAGTATATAAATTCTTGGCGTCATGGAGAACTTGATCGCTTGAAAGGCTGTGGACAGACAATGAATCAATGGAGCTTTGTACTTCTGCTATTTCTGTAAGTTTTTGTTGTTGTTGAGTGTAGAGCGGTGAGTGGTGGCTGTCGAATGCTTCTTTTGCAAAGTTGCCTTCAAAATACAATTCCATTACTTTATCAATCTTATCTTTCAGCTTTTGCGCATCAGATTGAAGAACTGTAAGAAGCTTTTGCTTGTCTATTATTTGTTGTTTTTCTGAATCTAATTTCTTTTGTATTTCGGTATCTGAAAACAAAAAGCTTTTGAGTTGTTCGTGGAATACCTCTTCTAAAATGTCAGGCTCTATCTTGTTTTTGCATTTCTTGCACACATATTTAGGAGCTTTAAGTCGCATGTACATTTTTTCACCACACTCGCAAGTTACAACGCCAGCGAACAAGTACACACCACGGCTTCTAACTTTGCCGTGATTTTTCGTCATTCCGTCCAGAATGTCATTACATTTCTGCCAAAGCTCATCTGATATTAAGCGAGGAGAATTTACAAAAACCCAATCTTCCTGAGGCTTAACAGTAACCAAACCTTTTTCTCCTTTTACATTAGTATAGTTTACTCGTCGCATACCTTTTGTAATAGGATCGCGCAAGAAGTTATCGAGAACGCTATCAGTGAATAGATTTCCTTTTCTGCTTCTATATCCTTTATCGTTTATAATTTTAGCAACTTTCTTTTTACGTTTATGTTCTGCAAAAAGTTCATGAATTAATTTTCTTACAGGTGCTTCTGTGGGGTGGAGCGTTAATTCATTGTTTTTCCATTCATAACCGTATGGTGCGGCTCCTCCTAAAGATTTGCCAAGTTTTGCACGGATTGGAACGGAAGCGGAAACACGACTGCTAATCTCTTCACGTTCCCATTGTGACATTGCGGCAATGAGAGTATAGAAAAGTCTACCTGCTGGCGTACTTGTATCTATCTTTTCTTCAAGGGAAATCAAATCCGCATTGGACTGTTTAAATAAATCTGCAAATTCGAGTAATTCTTTTGTATTTCTTGCAAGGCGTGCAAGTTTGGAAAAAATCAGTCCGTCGATATGACCGCTTTTAATGTCTTTCAACATTCGCTGTGCTTCAGGATGATTAATAACTGACTTTCCGCTCACTGCTTCTAAATGATATGTTTCAATGATGTTCCAGTCTTGCAGTTTGGCGTACATCTTTGCACGTTCTTCATGGTGCTCAGGGCTGTCACCTTTAGCTTGTTCTTCTGTGGATACTCGTATCCAAATGCCGATACGCTTTTTCATACTTTATACTTTTATATAAAGGTAAGAAAAAGCAAATATACTAAGTATTTTTTAATCGTTTATTTTCAATTAAATGTAGTCGACTATTAGCTTAATCTTCCTCATATTCAAAATCCAAGAAATCTTTAAGTTTCATATCGAAGGCTTGAGCAAATGAACAGACCGTATCAAGAGAGGGATTTTGTTCGTTTTTTTCAATTCTCTGTACGGTCGTTTTATCTACTCCTGTTATTCGTGCGAAATAGCGCAAACTGAATTTGTGCTTTATACGCATTTTTCTCAAATGCAGACCAAAATTTTTAAGACAATTTTCATTTTTCACGTGATAAATGTCATGACAAATAAAAAATAAGTGGGTGCGTACACGCACACATTAAAAAATTTAATTATCTTAGCTAAATAAATAATGCTATGAAAAAAATATGTATGTTTTCGATCGTGGTTATTGTGCTGTATACGTCATGCAGTTCAAACCTGTCAAGAGAGAAAGCACTAACTCAAATCCGACAGTCATATAACGGTCCACACGTAGAATATGAAATCATTCAACCACAACGAACGATTAACGATGGTAATGAATCAGATGGTTATAAAAGACTTGAAAAGCAAGGTCTTATTCAACTTATTCCTCAAAAAACTTATACAAACTTTTGGGGAATAACAGAAATAGAATATGCTGTTCAGGTGACGCCTACAGGTCTTACGTATAGCATACCCGAAAGTTCATGGACGCAAGAGATGCAAAACAGGACAGGCGGAGGAACATATACTATCGTAAAGGTCTGTGCCATTGATGTAGGCGAGATAACAGGTATTCAACAGGATGAACATCAAGCAAAGGTTCAGTACACGCTCAAGGTAGTAGATGAAACTCCCTTTATAGACGTCTTTTACACAAGGAAAAACGGATACTTCGGTACGTATAATGTGAAGCAATCCAAGTCGTTTAATCAAGTGGCGACTTTCTCAAAGTATGATGACGGATGGCGATTATGATGAATTTTTTCTTAACTAATTATAAAAACAAAATCAAATGAAAAAAACAAATGTATTGATGATCTTGCTTGCACTTTTAGTAGGCATGTCAAGCTGTAAAAAAGACAAAGCATAGGTGACAGCAACCATTATGCGCTACACCAATTTCTCAAGCGACAGTGGTCCGCTTATTCCTGCCGACGGTGCAACTGTGCGCTTGTTTGTCCAAGGCGGAACAACCGCACTTGAAACTAAAACAGCAGGAAGCGACGGAAAGGTAACGTTTGAAGACCTCACTCCTGGAACGTATGAAGTAAACGGCTTCCTAACCATTAATCAAGGAAGCAACAATGGTGATGCAGAAGTTGTCTTAGGTGCAGGAGATTCCAAGAATGTAAGCGTTACGCTTGATTAGAATATTCATTATTGTTGCATTGAACTAAACTAAATTGCCGACTTAGCTACTCATAGCTTGGTCGGTTTTTTATAATGGTTCACGTTAAAAAGACTTCGAATAAGGTCAAGTCAATCATGCTACCAAACTATATTTCTACTAAAACTACAATAAACAGTTTAGTATTATTTAACATAATTTCATCCATTTTATTTATTTTTAACATTTTTTTACCGTTTATCCTGAAAAACCGACCGTTTACTCATTCATTTTAATTTTTTATTTTAAAAAAAATACATTTGGTTTAATCTTTTAATACCCAATATTTAATGATTACACTTTATATATCAATCTGATTAACTGGAATATTATTTCATTATGAGATCATTTCAGGTATCAGTAATGCTAATGCTAATTGTCATGAGTACAAATTGTTTTTGCATACCTAAAATAAACATTGTCAATCGCAACATCGATGACCTGACAGCACTATGGAACCTGCAAATCATCAGTGATGTCAATCAGCCCCAGATCACCACGCTTGAAATAACAGCATCAAGTAATAACACCGTATTATACGAAGGTATCTCTGAGAATTTCATGCTGCAACCCGGCGTCTTCAATTTTCAGGGCAATCAAAGCAATACCGTCATAACAAAATACATAACAAGCGATTTGGATTTATTATCTCGTAGTAAGGATATAAGGGTTACGATCGTTCTGTATAATCCCGTTCAGAATATTGAACTGTCAAGGTTCACGGAGACAGTACTGCTGAATGGCAATTTGCAACAGGCTGACAGCAGCTCTAGCGGTTCTTCCAAACGCGATAAGATCAAAAAATATTTCGATGCTGCAGGCATGGTCGAATTGAACGGCGTCTACAACACAAGAAAAGACACCTTGTTTTACCTGCCTACCGATTATTTCAGGGTGAAAGTGCATACTTCCTTGAGTATATACGACATACCATTCACCTATGACATGTTTGTCACTACGGAACAAAAATATACCGATCAGAAACTGAATTCATATTCGTTTAAGTTCGACGTACAGGCTTTTAAAAGAAATATGGTCTCAAAAGTAAGCAACAAGATCGGCTCAGTTGAGGATCTAATGGCAAAAAAGGACAGTTATTCCAATTTCAATACGGGTAACATCTTAGATTCCCTGAAGAGTAATAAATCATTGAGCCAGGATTACATAACCAAGTACAAGGAATTCAAATCATTGGATACTTTGAAGAATGCTTTAGGGTTTAGCAATGATGTGGATATGAAGAAATCGATTACTCAACTTAAGAAACTAACGAATGGATTTGATTCTGCTAAAATAGATTCGCTGAAAAAGAAATACAATGTCAAAAGAGAAGTTCTTCAGAAAGTAAACGAGATTAAGCACGATGCTACTCAAGCAGCAGGACAATTAAAAGAAGTCCTTACAGCTGACACGATATTAACAGTCAATGATACGTCCGGATTGTCATTTCAAACTTTTAGCTATGATTCGTTCAAGAAACGGGATTCTATCTCTTTGGATCAAAAGTCAGATACTATATATAAAAAAATAGATTCGGTACAGCATACATTGGGTAGAGCGCATAATAAGTTAGATAGCCTATACAGCAAAGGAAAGGACAGTATTACTAAATACCTGGCGTTGGTCAACGAGGGATTATCCAGCTTCTCTGCTAACCCATCTTCATTGTCAGATAATTTATTTTCTAAAGACACCAGTTACAGCAAGGCAGATTCGACGATCAAATCATTGTTAGAAAGATACGAGAAAGCGAGCAGCATCTACGGCAATAATCCTGAAACCCTTTCCAAGCAATTAAAAAAAGTAGACAAGTATTCAGTGGACGATTTGGCGGCTTTGTCTAAGATTAACCATGCAGTAAGTGAAAAAATTGAGAAATATAAGATCCAGGAGAATGCCAAAGAATTATCCAAGTTGAAGGGCATTAATGCAAAGGATTTTAACGATTACACTTCCAATAAGCAAATTTATTCTATGCTTGGCAAGTACAATCTAATGAGCAAAAAGGAAATGCTTTTGAATAACATTCGGAGCCTTGATGTTGGAACGGTTTTTCCATACTATTCAAGCTATACGATTGATGGCGTGATAATGCTCGGATATAATCTGGCCTATAACTATAAGCAATTGTACGTAGGTGCAACGGGAGGCAAGCAGCTCAACGTATTTAATGATTCCATCTTGCAGGGACACCGACTAAAAAAGAATTTGCTATTTGGATTCGTGATGGGATACGGCGACAAGAACTCGAACCACCTTCACTTAAATTATGTTTATGGAAAGAGAGAAATCGAGGTTAACAGCATAAGCCCCGAAATTTCAAAATTAGAGAATCACGTATTAGCACCTGATTTCAGGTGGAGTTTCATTAAAGGCAAGCTGACAGTATCGGGAGAAGCGCCTGTTTCTTTAACTAAGAATATAGGGTCAGAATTCAATGGGAATGCAGGCAAATTTGAAATAGGATATGCAGGAAAACTGAATGTGGTGATAAGTCCTTTCAAGAACAATACGATTCAATTGAACAGCGAATACGCAGACCGGCATTTTACTTCCTACGGGGTTGCATTCCTGCTGAAAAACTACCTACAGTCCAGCTTCAAGATGACCCAGAAGGTCAGCAATTACCTGAAGATCGAAGCGGGTTACAAGCTGGATAATTACTTTGAGGACGATGAAAGAGGCATGGGAAGCGCACGCATCCATACCCTGCTATCTGCTGCTTCCCTTACTTATAAAGTCCTGACGATAAACGCAACCTATTCTCCGGGTTGGCTTGAGTCCAATATGCCGGCAAGAGCCAGCACTCGCCTTACCACAGCAAGCCTTACCATCAATACGAACTACAAGCTGAAAAAAGCAGTATTAATGTCACAAGTCGGGGCAAGCTACAGCTCCTTTTACAATACGCAACTGGTTTTCTCGAATACGGGTGTCATAAACATTGAGAACAATATTTTCGATATAAACAGGAACCTGAACGTATACCTTGTACAAAGTATGACCTATAACAAGAAATACATTCTCAGCATGAACCTCTCTTACCTGAATAACAGGATCTATGCGACACAAATGAACAATATCATCATTACAGCCTGCACGTTTGCCCACTTGGTAAATAAAAAGATAAGGTATTCCGTCTTGGCGCAGCTGGTAAATGATCTAAAGAATTCCAAACGGTATACTCTGCAAGGCTCCGTGTCATGCCGGATTAATAAGTATTTAGAGCTCAATGCCAAATTGCAGTATGATTATTTGAAAGGAATTGTAAGAGAAAATTTTTACCAAACAAACGGGTTCCAGGTTTCAACCGGTGCCATAGTTCGATTCTAAAGAAATGAAAATTATGAAAAATATATTATGCCTTTTTATAATCGCCATCTGTTCCCATTCAGGATATACGCAGACCATAAGCCTGCTCACACCTGCGGATGGAGCTACAAACATTACTGCTTATCCTGTATTCTCATGGCAGCTTTTGGGCAGTAGTGCGCCCGGCCTAACTTATACTTTCAAAATAGCAGAATATAATTCGTCGATTGGAAACGCGGCTTCTCTTTCAACACCCCTGTATTCGGAAGTTATTAATGATAATAGCAATTTTATCACTTACAATTATCCAACCAGCTTGCAGCCATTAGATACCTGCAAAGAATATGTGTGGCTGATAACGGCTACTTACACCACTTATACGACCGAAGAGCCAATTGTGCCTTCTGGGGTCTTTAATTTTACATCCGATTATTTTCATTTCTCTGCGGAATGTTCAGCTTCCGAAGGGATGGCTTACAGAACCGGTTCTACACCCACAAATCCTATATACCTTGTTCCGACAAAGGCGACGGATAATTTTGTGTATTTGATCACGACAGACTCTCTTTACTTTAAATATCATGAGCAATACGATTATACCTCGTTGCCGTACAAGATATACAATACATCCAATAATATAGTTTTGGAATCATCCCTCCAAACACATTATGGGCTTAATTACATGGCCATAGATATTACTAGCGAGGATATAGTGAGCAGCTCATCGGGAACGCCTAAGATATATACACTTGAATTAAAGACTCCCAAAGGAGAGATATTACGAACCAAATTTGAAAAGAAAATACTATAACTATGCGTAAGTACCAATTTGTTATAATACAGCTAACGTTCTTATTCTTGATCAATAAGAACCTGCTTGCAGTCAGCTCGGGGCCGACCCAGCCGGAAACACAACAGTTTACACCGGTTGGTGCGAAGGATATGGTTGATCTGTTTTCGGGCAACTTTTCTTATAATTTACCACTTTTCGAGCTGCCTGGGCCCAATGGCGGATATCCCTTCAATATCAGTTATAGATCAGGCATTACCATGGACCAGGAAGCGACCTGGATAGGACTTGGATGGAATTTGAATGTGGGTGCGATCAACAGGCAGATGCGAACCTTGCCTGATGAGTTCAATGGCACAGATTTTCTGAAAAAGAAAGTAGACCAGCTGGATAATACGACCATTGGGATGGGATTAGTGTTTGACTATGAGATTGCGGGTACAGATGCCTTGAACGATATTGTTAAAATATCTCCCAACGCAGGTCTCTCCATGTACCACAATTCTTACAAAGGCTTTGGGTTTTCTACAACCATAGGTGTAGGGGTTTCTTTTCCCGCAGCAGGCAATTCCGGCATTGGTCTAAGTGTGACTAACGACAACCAGGAAGGGGCTACCTTTTCACCAAATCTATCCTTAAGTTTTTCTAAGGATGTCGGCGGTGCAAGTGTAGGAGGCTCTTTGAATCTTGGCTTAAATTATAATTCTAACATGGGTCTTCAAAATATATCTTTAGGTGGTGGAATGAGTGTTTCAAATAATAGCAGGGTTTTAAAAAAGGATAATAAAGTAAATAAGAAGGGAGATAATGTTGGCAAATCATCTGCAGGGGTTTCAAGTAGTGCTACTATGTCCTTTAATAATTCTTTTATAACCAGTCCCACCATCAAGAACCCAACTAAGACATCTACTTTTTCAGGCTTCTTTAAAATTGCAGGCGTAGCATTTGGACAACAAATGGGTTTAGGGGTTCATGGCGATTATACTAATGAAACCATAATTGATAAGATGAAAAATAAAGAATATCCTGCTTATGGCTATTTCAATCTACAAAAAGGCCAGAATGATGAGACAGCAGCTTTGGATTTTATCAGGGAGAAGGATGGGGCTTTGCACAAGGACATGCGCAACCTTGCGGCACCAGTGCTTACCTACGATATTTATTCGGTAAGCGGACAGGGTTTTTCAGGCATGTTCAGGCCTTACCGCTCAGATATAGGTGAGGTGAATGACAAGTCATCGCATTCATCGTCAGATGGTGTGAATGTATCCTTGGACGCGTCAATCGGTAATTTATTCCAGGTAGGATTCAGCTTGAATTTCCCCACCAATGACAGCAAATCAGGAAAGTGGAAAGGCACGGCAGGAAGCATACTTGATAAGTATAGTTATACTGATTTCAGCTCCAACTCTTTGCATGAGCCTTATAGGTTCCAGGTATATGGCGAAAGTAATGTAACGGACAAGGCAATCATTAGCAACCTAATTGGCGGATTTCAGCCCAGCTTTGTAAAGATTACTACCGCGCAGTCAGGAGGAATCGATTATACAACTACTGCGAAATTGGGCAATTCTTCAGGACAGCTTATGAATGTAAACACGAATAAGCTAAGCGAGAGAAGCCCGAGGCAGACTCAAATAAAAGCTATTGAAAACAGGTACCTGTATGATGGGATCATGCCTGAATGTGATGCTTATTTTTTAAATAAGGGTACTGACAAATTAGATACCTTGGACAGGTTGGCAAATCCTGATCTATATAAGCCACATCATATCGGAGCATTCATAGTGACTACTACAGAAGGTACACGCTACATTTATGCTTTACCGGTATATAATTTTAAGCAGGTGGACAACAGCTTTTCCGTAAAAACAAATTGTGACGTAAAGGACGATATAGATAAAGTGCCTGATGGAGATTTTGTGCCAGATAACGGAGACATCCGCCATAATAAGACAAGTGGCTCCTCGTACGGCTTCGAAAATTATGAGAGAACGGAGATTCCAGCGTATGTACATGCACATCTTTTGACAGCCATCATTGGACCGGATTACGTAGATGTTGAAGGAGACGGCCTAAGTGACGATGACTTGGGATATTGGGTAAAATTCACCTATGAAAGACCAGATAAAGTATACAAATGGAGGGCTCCATTTACATCGGCAAATTATATTGAAGGGCAGCACGCTATTGATGCAGATAACATGGGAAGCTATAATTACGGCGAAAGAGAAAGCTATTATTTATACAGTGCTGAAACCAAATCACATAAAGTGCAGTTCTATGCAAGTGATGACCGAGTGGATGCGCGTGGTGCGAAGAGTGAATTTCAAAAAGGAAGCGATGCTTCTCAAATATTAGATGCCAAGAGCTTTAAGCTGGATTCCATTTCCATGTATTCCAAACTGGATGCATCAAAGCCTATTAAGAACGTATACTTCCAATACAATAAGTACACCGGGTATAATACAGATAGGTTCTGGGTAGACAACAGTGGCAAAGAACTTTGCGAGCATGTAGAAAATGCAACAAGTGGCAGGGGTAAGCTAACACTGAAAGCCTTGTATACGACATATGGCGAAAATGAAAAGGGATTAAACAATCCGTATATCTTTAATTATAATGAGGATGAAAGCACTGACAACCCGGATTATAATGCGTACGCTTACGACCGATGGGGAAATTACCAGGTAGCGGAAGCTTCTGCCGATATGCTTCCCCTTAAATATTTTCCCTATACCCGCCAGGATAACAGTGTAAGCATTTCAGACAAGAATAAATGGGCAGCTGCTTGGAATATCAAGGATATTGTGCTGCCTTCCGGTGCAAAGATCGTAGTTGATTATGAGGCTGACAGATACGCCTATGTACAAAATAAGCCAGCCATGGAGATGTACAAAATGGATGGAATTAATACGGATGACGAAAAGACAGGAGTTGCAAGATTTAACCTCTCCAACGGTGCATTTTCCGCGAATGGCAATTATGTGACCTTTAAGCTTAAAAGAGAAATATTGACGGATCCCGAAGCTCCAGAAACAAAGAAGGAATTGGATAAGTATATAGATTACACGAAGCAATTATACTATAAAATTTACATAGACCTGAACGGAAAAAATCAATGGGAATTCGTCACCGGTTACGCTGACATAGATCATGTTGAATTGCTAAGCAGTACCACCGCAAGAATAAAACTGAAAAGCATAGATTTACGAAAAGGCAAGAATCCCCAAAGGCTCGAACATCCGTTTGCGCTTGCCACATGGAATTATGCCCAGGCTAACCGTCCCGAATTGTTGAACGACGGGAATTCCCCATTAGAGCCATGTATCGTTGGCAATGCTGTCTCCAGCTCTTCCGAAGGTCACGGCAGCAGCGCGATCATGAACACGATAGGTACGTTTTTAGCGGCATTAAATCCCTTGGATGCATTGATGAAGTTCAAAAGCTTTTATAATCGGGCAAAGGACGAAGGTTGGGGTCAAACGATAAACTATGATAAGTCTTACATCCGATTGAATTCTTATTTATCTCCCATCGAAAATCAGGTTGTAGAAAAGTTTGGCGGCGATAGCAGGGTGAAGTCTTTAAAAATCTATGAGAATCAAGAATCAGGAGCGGAACTTATCTCAGGGCAATACTTTGACTATACAGATTCTATACCAGGCACCGATCTGCTTATTTCTACAGGTGTCGCTGCAAATGAACCATCCATAGGAGGAGATGAATGCGCGCTTAAATTTGGAAAGATCGGGTTTGTAGAACCAAAATTTAAAACGATGCAATTGCAGTTCCAGGAAATGCCCATGAATGAAAGCTATATGCCTGCTCCGGATGTCGGATACAGCAAGGTAACGGTCAAAAGCTATGCAACACAACAGGTATTGGACAACTCCTTGTCCGCTACTGTTCCCACGACGGGTATTTGCGTGAATGAGTTTTTTACAGCAAAAGACTATCCAACCTTGTTTGCAGAAACACCGCTCAGCCAGGCTGCCGGAACATTGCTTTACAAACAGCCTAAGCTGGCATTCCGACCTTTAGGAGGAACTATTACTGAATCTAATTTGGGTGCCACCCAGGGATATTATACCGAGATAAATGACATGCATGGCAAGGAAAAAAGGACAAGCTATTACGCTATTAGTAACGTCGGTAAAATTATTACTACCCCGATCAGTTACGTGGAATATGTTTATAAATCCAAGATCAAATATGACGACAGGGGAATACATTACGAACTGGATAATGAAGTGCCTGTAATATATAATCACTTAGCGACACCGCAGAACAAACTGGTTGGTGTGGATGTAG